>ENA-OREC01000038-OREC01000038.1-marine-metagenome-genome-assembly--contig:-NODE-38-length-30368-cov-12.047341_pt1 | contig 30368 bp, 9 predicted proteins | sample MGYA00248626_ERZ508543 | MGnify/ENA primary metagenome ERZ508543 (study PRJEB26211, sample SAMN05518279) | marine metagenome | isolation source: Puget Sound, Washington, USA | host: Bankia setacea | place...
CATCAGATCTACGTCCTGGGCATGTTTTGTTTAATTGTTTGCAGGATACGTTTCTCTCAAGTACTAAACCAAGTGGAGCAGTAATTATTTTGTTTATTGAATTTCTTATCCTACTTGGAAACCAAAACAGTTTTTAGGATTTTATGGGTTTTCATCTTGAGTGCCTATGAACTATGGTTTTGTTTTTGTACACATTGTCGTCGTTGATTAGTTTTTAACAGGGTTGATCGTGAATATAGATGAGTGTAGAGCAATATTTTATCGACATAGAAGTGTAAAGTTTGTTGCCCAATATATATGATTTTAGTTCATGAGTTTGCTGTTTTTGCTTTTCTTGCTTTTTATTTACCCTTTAGAATATCAATGTGTGTCACTTGTTTATAAACCACTATCATTCAGCCTAAAACCATATAAAAACAAAATGTCAATTTGTATGATTTGCTGCTTTGGTATTTGTGAAAACAACACAGTGTTTATTCTGACACTCGCACATGTTGTTTATAGTTAAGTGTGGCACAATGACATTTTTAGAAGCAGTCAAAAACTATGTTGGCAGATTTGTCAATGAACAGAAAAACCTTGTACATGAATCAAACATACGCTACATGTTAAATGGCAAAGTTGACAAAACATAAACTGCGCCATATACCTTAGTTTGATTGATATTGTCAGGTTGAACTTTTTTCACATTCCTGTTTGACTAATAAGAAAATCAATCACATGGTCAAAGACTGACTGATGAAAAACCCATATTGCTCACAAGCAGTCCTTGACATTAAAAGCATTTATATTTGTGCCGCTTTTCATTTATCACTACCAACTTTTACTATTTTAGCAGCAATATTTTTAACATCAAAAGGTTCTGACCAGCTTTTAATTAACTGGACACCCTCCTCACCAAACGCCACACCAGTCAGCCTGCGCCATTGATAAAACTTCAGTGAGTAAATTGACCAGCTATAAATTTGTCATTGATAGTCAAACCAAGCTGTGTGTTACATACTGACCAGCTGACGGCACTGGTTCAATACAAGGCAACAGCTGGCATATAGAAGGTCACGGTTTATACTTCAAAGGTTCAAATGCAGTATGGTCATAGGTTGATATTTTTTCACTATAAGGTACGACAGTGTTACATGGACCCCTCTTAGCTAGTATTGATGGTAGGGCAGTTGGATTTTCAAACAATACCTACAAACTGAGACATCACACATTGATACTGTTTATAAAGATTTTCTATGACTTAATTGTTCTCTACATAGGTTTTACTGCAAACAAATGGTAATATCAGCTCACCAACAAAATTTATGCCTGCAGGTCAAACTGGTATATTGGGAAAAAAATATGTGTTAACTTTCAAGGTTATAAATGTATTAATATCGCCTGTTTCTGTCATAGATCTGGTGTTTTTAAGTTCTACTTCAAAATGGTCAATAACAGTCTCAGTGTAATTGTTTGTGAGGCTTATCAGTACCATTACCATGGAAACCAACCAGCTCCACATACCAGATAACCCACGATGACACTTTTATAATGATTCCGATTTCACGTACCCCTTGTTACCATGCCATTACTTTCTCCCTAGAATGGCTGCAAGCAGATACAAAACAGTCTCCATGGTCTTTAAAACAGGTTTTATCCAGATTGATCAAAAAAGCTTTGTTTGATTGAGAATAACCTTCATTCTCGCAGGATTCAGTATCTCACATACATCACAACTGTTTTGTATGGGTATGTTTGACACTGGACATTGCGAGGCACGCCAATGCGGCCATACATTTGGAGACCAGAGAGCCAAGCAGATCATCATAAGAGATAAAACCACCGGCTTCTTCTACACCACTGGCTACTATAGGGCAAGTATTTGTGCTCCTGTCAACTACGATTTGTCAGGAAACCTTCAGCCCTGTCACCCCAGGCAACAGCTAAAACAAACATGGCTGCAACTTGTGTGATTTAAAAATGGTTCCCCTTAGTTCATTGAATGTGCATAGAGAGTTGTGTGTGAGTTGGTTAGGCATTGTTGTTATCCCTCCAGGTTCCTGTTGTCATAGTTTCCCCTGTTGTCATAGGTTCATCCGGTGTCCTAGTTTCACCCGTCAATGTTTGAAAGGCTGTTGGAAGCTGGGCCCTGTAGTGTCTCCGATCAGGTTGTGACAATTTGTTTGTATAGTTATGACAGACAATCAGCCATCTCATATCATGTTAGGTAGCAAAATAGGCATGTTTTGTTTACACAGGTGAGCTTTATGCTAATCAGTGTATTGAACATTGCCGCCATGTCAAAAAACAAGATCTGTTTCCATGGCCATGTAATATCTCTTGAATGTTTAAACAACTTATGAAACAATAAATATATATGAAATCGAATCCAGACAACAGAAGATAAGGTTGGATATGAAAGTGCAGTTTTCTCTTGAAAGCTCATAAAATGCTGATGTTTGAAACCAATATATCATTACAATGCATGCAATTTCATTTTCATGGAATTGGGTTTCTAGAATTTTGTGGTAAAATATTCAGGGTTCTGAAAAGATTGGATTCCACTGAAAGGGTCTAGTATTGCTACAAAAGATACAGATCCATGTTACAAAGGGGGAATCAATACAATCTTGTCTCTTCTGTAACTTCATTTAAATTTTCCTAGCATTTTATTTTGTTCAGGTGAATGGAATTCTCATTTATCAAACTAAGAACTCTTGTGTTTGATAGCCATTCAAAAAAAGTCGGAAATAAATAAATGTAAATCATGCTGGAGCTAGAAGAAATGAAGCAGACGGGTTTTTGGCAGACTGGTTGAGATAATAGCGATGTACTGTAAATAAGTGATGTAACTTGTAGGTTAAACTGAAATGAGGTGTTACAGTCTGATCCCCTCCACCCAGCTGTCAGATGGGCAGGCAAAAAATCGGGTCAATTTCCCGCCTCGTTTACCCTCACTGAATCAAGCGCCATACCTTTTGTATTTGTTCAATTGAAGAAATTAAGCAATGGATCACGGCTTATTTCAACTGCAATTGTTCTCATTGGTGAGTCAAGTGAAGTTCTTGAAAACCAAACTGGCTAGATGAATTGTTGAAGCCGTGGGAATTCATTAAGACTTGGCAAGGCGTTAAAGAACCAGTGACAGATTGTGACATCACAGACTTTGACACAAAAGACGGGACGCTGCACCATTATGTAGTCGACTGCAGATTCGCTACTTCCGCAATTGAAAGTACAAAATGTGTAAAAATCTGTCTGCCTCTCATTGTTTTGTTTCTGCTGGCAGGATATTTGTCATTAAGGAGAGAAGGTTGGCTTTGATGTTGAACCTATTGTTTAGCCATTCTGTTAATTAGTTAATTGAATTGATGACTGGCTCTCTCCAACAAACTGTGCTCCACTGTTACTCAGATAAATGCCTATGCCCTACCACTGAGAGCTGAAGCCGTCTAGATACACTGAATATTATAACGGTGCTCAGTTATTTTTCCTGGAATATTTTACCTACCAGATAAATGTATCATAAACATGTATCCCCTTGATCTGTACGTAATTGATATGATTTCAGTTAATATCGTATAAACATTGTGCATTATCCTCAGAGAGATGGCATAAATTCTCTGCAAAACTATGAGCTTTAATAACACAGCTGAACAATTGACTGCCGTCCTCTCCCCCGTCCTCTCCCCGCCAATCTTTGGTATATTATGTTGAGATTTTATGTTATTTGGCATACCTATCCAGTAGTTTATACTCGTATCATCACTGGCTGATAACCTTGCCAGACTCAGAGAGCTTAATTCTGTTTTATAGCCCTCTTCTTAATGCAGAAACTCAGGCCCACGACTGTAATTCAGTTTTAATTGGCCCCGGTAAAGAAGATGGGACTTGATATTTATGTCCCGTTTTTATTTCTTTAAATAATACACCTGTGTAGATACATTACTGGAGTCGACAGGCCCACTGGCCCGTTAGATTTGTGGCCCTGGATTCCCAATTACTTAGCTAAGGGTCCATCATTACTATTGGTCATTTGCAAACAATATCGTAAAGTATTAACATACTACCCTATCTACTGAAGTTGTATGCCTTGTTATACGCAGCACCTGTTAACATAATTACCCCATGAACAATCAGTTTAGATTAAGTAACATATGTTATTAAAGCTCATCCAAATGCATTTTACTGCTCCTTTTCCCCACCCACCTCCTCCTCCTAAGAAAGCTCACCTCGTTTTTTGTTTGTTGTGTAAGACATAGAGTGAGCTATTAATGTCAAAGCATGTTTAAGTAAAGTTCAAGTTTTATAGTTCATAGAAGGCTGCTTGTTGAAACACCTGAACGTAACACGTGGTGATACACTGCAACCATCAAGTTTGTTTGAGCTTTACAAGTAGAGTACATGGATGTCAAATAGGGAGATGTGAGTGAAAACAGTTGGAAGTTAACGTTTGTGAGAAGACGAGTTAGAATCTTCTTGCTAAATTCGTCTTGAAAACTCACCTATACTGCTAGCAATGAAAGTTAGAATGTTTCGAAAGTTGTTAACCTACAGAACCAGAAATAATTCTTTGTGTTCACAACCGCATCATTCAAACCCATTGTTTAAAGCTCTAATTTTAGACCAATCAGGATCCTGCAGTCGTCAGTTTTTTTCTGTGTTTAAGCGTGTTTAAAAGGAATGTACATAAACTGTTACATTCCCTAAACTGACAACTAAGGAAATGAATTGAACGACTTGTTTTAAATGTATTATTATATTTTGGTCAGATTAATGTATTCAGTGTTTACCGTACATTTCTTAAACATGAGTCAATAGTTTTAACCAGTTTGGGTAAAAGATATTAGGGGACAACATAGAAAACCCCTCAATAAGCTTAAATTTCCTCTTGCGATCATACATGCTGCTTTTTGTTGATGGAATCTTCTGTTTGTCCTACTATAATGGACAATCATTTAGTGTCTTGAATAACTTTATGATAACAATTCATATCACATGGACTAGTCTAGTTGTTTCGAGATATTTATGTTTGTCCTTAGGGGGGGGGTCTTGTTCATACTGTAAGCCTTGTCAGATTGTAGTACATGTAGTTGTAACTTACATTGTACCTCCTTTATATATAGTTCTATGAGTTTTCTACTCGAAACTATTTTTTTCTTTCCTAATATGCTCTATGATACATTCTGTCAAAATTAACTTACATTCGGGTTTATTTCGCAAGTTTTTGTTTTCGCTATTGTGTTTTTTTCTGTTGAATTACATATTTCAGAACTGCTGAAGGATGCTTTGTCAGACAAAAAGCTCTTTATTAATTTGTTGTGCTTAGAAATGTCTATACAATCATCTGACAGTGTTACAGGCCTTTGTTATGTCCATTTGATAAGTTGATTTGAGTGCATTTAATATTTATTATAAATCATTATAAGGAAATGCGCGCTAGTAGATTCGCTATTTCAAACCTACTGCAATTTATTATTATTATAGCGGAAATGGAAATTCCGAGGCCACAGTACTAATTTATATTGAAGGATGACTAGTGGTTGAGATTAGGGACATAAAACTGATAAAGGTATGATAGAAGACGAGCATTAGGGGTAATAGGTAGGGGGTGATTTAAGGCCAATTACTGAGGTTCGAGGTCCAGGACAGTGAATGCTATCTAAAACGATACCAGCACCATCGAAGCTACATGTGTGCCACTCAGAAACTTCATTGCTGCTACATTTTACTTTTAATGAGAATGGAATCTGTTAAGCAATGCCTTTGCTCCAGTTATAGAAAAATATAATTCATCAGACGGACAATTTTGAGTTTTCCTCGGAATTTACCCAAAAAAAGCCATGTATTGTTACATTCAAAAGTGTGTGAATGAAATGTCTGAGATATAAGTACAGTGGATGTCTGACAAGTATAAATTGAATAATTATAAAGCAGGACAAGTATTAACTGAGTCAGAACCGTTAATTGACAGTAATAATTAATTGTCGGCCTTTGATCTGTCTTGCAATGGTGCACTTTTCGTGACACATATAAATCTGTATCAAAGGAAGATCCACTATTATAACCTTTACATAAAACCTGCCATGCAAGAACGTATTCCCTTCATCTGAGGATATATCCAAACCATCTTCAGAGAACTAAACCCCTCTAGGCTGTAGTCCCTATAAACCAAAATGGCCTCAGACAATTGAATGTTACCTGCTTTTTAGTATCAAACAAATATTGCTCACATAAACTCCACTGAATTAGTCCCGTATTGCTATAGTTACACTTTTAGTAACCAGAGGCGTGGGCTTGTTTTTCCATTGTAATAATACTTCGCCTATAATCTGTTTGATATGACTTGGAACAAACTCACAATAGGTATTGCATGGGGTTCATATATCATATATTCTAATATTCCATACCTCCCCCCTCCCCCCCTTTCTCCCTGCGTTAAAACCTATTTGTTACATGGTAAGCCAAAAATCCCATATCTTCTCAACCTAATGGATTATGTTGCTATTTGGACACAAGATGTTAATGGTATACAAGGGCATTTGTCTTTTAATGGCCTCAACTCACAACAAAACACAGACTTAGTAACTTATACCACAAACTAACACCTTACCGCAGCTAACACCTGTAATTTTAGGGAATTCTGTTTTACGGGACAAAGATAATTAAATGTCCACTAAGGGAAAAAGATGTTCATAAATATGATACTTAATGTTTGATTTGTCTTTCCTTTTGACAGTTAGATGTTGTCATTGTTTCCATAGGAACATGTTGTAGAGTAAAGCATGTTCAGTAATTATGCATGAACAAATTTCTAAAAATAGATAATATCAATAATCTTCATGCAAAATCGTAGCTTGATATTGTACCATCATTTTTGTGGTTAATCGGTTACATTATTATCTCTTTGCACAGATTGATCAACCTGTTCAAAAATCCAGATTTTCAAGGGGTTGGATTTATTCAGTTTAGTTGTCGAATGTGTTTTAAGTGTTCTGAAAGATTTATCATGACTGGAGTTCTTGAAGAAACAATTTAAAACAGCTTACACCATGTTTTACTCCACTTTGTGGCTAGGTAACGGTTCTCTAGAGGAAGTTACAGTCGATGAAAAGCCACTTGAAAACAATAAATACAAGTGTTGTGTAACTTTTTTTCGCACAGGTGTTAGTGATTTGGCTATTTAGGGTATATCGATGGAGAAAAGTTATTTGTTTTGTTCGGGGAGGGTCAGAAGATTTACACCAGCAGAACAATACAGCTGTGTTTGACCAAGGGCTAGTCTTATCTCTGACAATCGGGCCAGTGCCTCTCCCGAGTCCACAATCTCAACTTTTTATTGCCACCCATAAAATCTCCACCTTTGTCAAGTTTCAAGTCCCTGGGCTCCACACTTGGCCAGCTGAATGCAGTATTTTAACGGCCAAGTTTGCACCCTTGCTCAACACCTTGTAAAGTGGAGAAAACTCTCAAAGAACTGATGGGTTTTAACACTAAGAGAGCAATAAAATATCCACAGTGTAAATACAAAGTTAAGATTTAAACAGCACATGAATGTTAGAATTATGTTTTGTAGACATCTAATAAAGTTACATTATCAAATGTTGATAAACACGTCTTCAAGGGTTATTTGCTGTGATTTTCAGTTAATTCAAGCATGTGTAAATGATAAGCATAATTGAATAGATATATTTTTTCAATTGCTTGTTAAATGAGCGATGTAGGCCATAAATTGTTGATAAATATCATTTATTACTCGAAAGTTTGAGTTCATTTTTGCTGAATACACACCCTATTTTGGTTAAGTTGTAGATTCACAGAAGTGCTTAGTCGTCATAATCCTCTAGTTGATGTGTCTATAACTGTATACATGTGCTGTGATCCCTAATTGGGGGGTGGGGGCCCTTAGAGGAAGTTAATCCCACGTCCAGTGTCTGAGCTTTGTTTATAAAAGGGCTTAGATTGTATTACTGGAGAGTTTACCTCTGTTTTAGCCATTATTTGTGTACATCTACCTCTTGTTAGCCAATCATCAAAGGCCAAGATCTGGATCAATTAATCTCATTGGTTTGTAATCATCATCAATGTTACATAGCCGTATAAACAAACATTTCAACATCAAAGACCAGCTGATGAAGGCAAGCATCTTTAGGCTGTGAAACAATTCTGCATGGTTGGGTTAGCTAATGGAGGGTGAAGTAATGTTTTTAGGGTCCATGGGGAGATAAATGATGTTATCAAGGGGCCAGTTGTGTAATATTGGTACAACTTGGATATCTTACGAAGCACAGATCCCTATCTACCCTTGTTAACTGCAGCCCCTGTTCAATACCTGTACCTGGATGTAGAGTATGGAGCCCCCCTTAATCATCTGTCATCTTGAAGTCTTTAGTACAGGGGTCGTAAGGGGCAAGCATGAAAATGTCGGGGTTTTGAAACAGTACACGATAAATGGAAATAAAATGTGCGTGCTCTTGTTGTAATGTAGGGGATGGGCATGAAATATAACCCTCCGTTTCTCTACCTTTTCTCTACTTTTTCTCTGTAATTGTTTTTGAAATGCAGGAAACAAAACATGAAGTTAGTGTACATGTAATCATTTAACATACGAATGGCTTCTTATTTCGGGATTTTAACCTTTTTTTTTCATGCTTTATTACTGTCACAAGACCATTGAAACAAAGCAAAAAGGATGTGTAATTTAGGGAAATAAAGCAGCATTACATTAGCCCAGTATGTGCCAACCAGTTAATCGCTCTTTTATGCAAATTTCCTACTAGTTGTGTTTGTTTTTGCACCTGTCAGGATTAAAACAGGCTTATCTATGTTTCAAAATGGAGGGTGGTGTTAACTAAATGCCTTTTTATAACTATTAAACTTTTTCACTTGTAAATCTCGGCACTTAAAATTGTTAAGTAATGCACTGCAGAGAGAAGAAAAAAGGTAGATAAAACGTGTGTGTGAAAACTCAGGGCGAAAAAGGAAATGATTGTTTTTTATCATGGGTGGTTTCAAGCTGCAGCTCCTGTGTAGATACAGCAGCTATCGGGGGTTAAACAAATTACAAAAACAGACGCTTGTATAGTCCCCCTTCACTGAATCTTCCCCTGAATGATAAAGCAGACGGCCATGATGCGCCATGATATAAATATGTTTGTTTTTGCAGGATGATAATGCTGTTTTTGAAACTTTTAGGATTGTTCCCCCCGAAATAAAAACATTTAGAGATAGAAAATAGCATCTAAAGAAGAGGTGTGAACTTGATTCTGATGCTCTACACTTCCCATGGCCTTCTTGATTCCTAAGATCTGCTTGGAAGTTGTTATTATTCAAGAAATTGTAATATTGGTCATAACTCTCTCATTCCTTGCCTCTTTAGCATTTAAATTGTTTTGTCTTCTGTTTGTGTATTAGATATTTGATCGAATATTGAAATACAAGCGCTAGAGTGAGAAGAAAAGAAATCGGTTAATATTGTTTGGCCTGTGTGAATTGCCGTAACATTAATTCTGACGAACATTTCAGGTCAAGTGAAGCATCTATTTCTTGTCCATCCAATTCCCCTTTGGTCTGGTAAAAAGATTCTATCCACCGAAATAAATCTTTTGTGTGTTTATACAATCACTTTGCCCCAAGAAGTGAAAAAAGGGGTTGGGTATGTGTTTTAGTATTATTTATATGATAGGGTATGGGGTTTACTGTTTGAATTGTGATGACAGTGGGGCAGGGCATACAACTTGTAGTTACCACATGGTTTCGAGATTTTCTACTACCATGATGATTTATTTCTAACCCCAATGTCTGAGTGATATGAATGTCCATATAGTCTAATGATAGTTTACAGGCTAGATAGTTTACAGGTTATCAGTCCAGCTGGGGACACGACTTTACAGTAAGAATCATAAGCATCTGTAAGCCTATATAACGGAAACGTAAGCTTGTATAACAGTACAAAGATACCGCCATATAAATCTATATAACAGTAACTAAATCTAAATACTCGTATACTTGTAATGTTTACTCGGTATAGCTGTAAGCTTGATTGAAGTATCGCCGGCTCTTTCCAAATTATGCGGGTATTAGCTGATTGTTTAAGACAAACATTGTTGTATAAAAGGTTCTCGGTTGAGTGACAATGCACAAACAAATAAACAGTGCTCTATTGTATGGCCTCAAGCATGGCTGATGCAGTTTAAAACTTTAAGAGCAAGTGGTCAATTTAGTCTTTACCTTCTGCCCTTTCTATACCACCTATTCTTTACTGTACCCCAATGTGTAAATTACTGGAAAGCAAACAGATTAGGCCCACAAGGACTTGATGTGTAAAATATTGACAGGATTATCATTGTTGAAGTAGATAATAGTGGGGCAGAGCTTTTGTCGGCAGTGTCCTGTTTACCTTTCGAATGAGCCTCGCGAAAAGGTTCTATGTTAGCCAATTTTCTATACCACTTAGGATTGTTGGATTGACAGATGTCACTTTGTAGGTCTACCTTAACGATAAGGGCTTTGATTTGTATATTGGTGTAGTTGCACAAGCTGGAATGGTTTTGAAAAGACAATATTGACAGTTTAAATAGACTTTGCAATGAAATAGACAAGTGGGCAGGTGTGTGTAAGAAATGATAATGTACTTAAGTCAAAGTCAGGGCGAGCAATGTTTTCAGGTGTTTTAGTGTATTAGGGGTGATTTTTAGTTCTGAAAAATTCTAGTCTTGAAATTGTTTGGAATTTTACTTGGGTGGAAGTTTTTGGCTTGATGATGCAGAGAATAATTATTATGCACTTAAACTACACAGGAGCTGAGATATGAAAGATTGAATATCATATCCTAACAAAAATAACGAAAAGTTGGAAGAAAAGAGCGGAGAGAGTGTGGTTTTTTTCTGCGGGTATAAAGATAAGTGTACTATGAGTCAGATTAACTGAGGACTGCTATCTGTTACCTGCAAAATAAATACCAGACATATGTAAAAGCAAACACTAATGTAACATGTTAGTTCAGCTAATTACCGGTAATCACAGCTAATATGAAGCAGGACCACAGCTGACTGGTCAGTATTATAGCCCAAAACAGCCTAATTACATCTGACAAATACATCAGCTATACACAATTACCATAACCACTTAGAAATGAGTTTTGAATATGGGCAAACCATGTACTGAATCAAGTTGGTAGCTTCATATCCATGTTGGCCCCATGTTTCTTGTCGGACATTAAACCGAGCTACCTGCTGTGATAAAGAAGACCAGAAAAATGTAATTAACAAAGAACATGTCAGTGACGTTTGTGAAATGACTGCGTTAATGACTTGTACGTGGATAGTTTTGACCCAAAGTTCTGTGGTTTGACTGAAGATATTTAACATAACATGTTCTAGTTAGTTTATTGCACCTTTGACTTGAGGCATTATGCTGGTTTATACTTTACGTCTTTGAAAACTTATCTTTCATGAATGTGGCCATTAAATTTAAAGCCATCTTTTGATGTTTCAGAATAGCTCTTTTTTTATGTCCAAAGTATATACGAGGGTACTGACTGCCACACAGGCACTTATAGGGAGGACTGTTAATGTAAAGTTTACTGATCGTCACATAAACACAGAGCGATGATGGATTATCAATTATAACGGTCGCTTGCAGAAAGTTTGGAGATTATTTGAACAGTATTTAGAGATTAAAAACACTAATGGACTGGTTATCCGGAGAGATTTACTCAATTTCTCAAACCAGTCAGTTCTTATGTTTTTGTATCACAGATAATAGCCATTCACTTTTTTTTCAGTCTTCATTTACTAGAGTCGGTCTATAAAAACACCATAGTTTATATACTTCAGTTTTTAGTTGGAATTTAGATAAAAAGTCTGAAATCTTAACATATTTATTAGAACATCCTGTAGGAGGGAAGTGAAGGTCACAACATGTCAGCGTGGAGCATGTTGTACTTTTAGTCCTGTGAATGAAAAATTTGAAATTCTATTGTAGTGTCTTTCGGCTTGAAAAGAATTTACGCTGTATGTGAAATATTTCTTTTTTGTTGTAAGTAGGAGAAGCCGTGGAATACATTTTACTTAGTTACTGTGTAAGCCCAAGCTGTTTCTGTTCACCCATGTATCACCGTTCAAATCTTGATCTTAATCCAACTGACATTTTGCGTCTGCAGCAACATGGTAAATCCTCTGATATGTCACAACCAAATGGTTTTTGCAACATGTTCCTCGACACAGCTTTATCTCACGTTTGGTTCACTTTCGTTAGATTTCAACATGTTTAAGTGCATGATCTAGCAATCAGCTTGACATGAAATGTAGGCCTGTAGTTTGGAAAATGTTATCTTTTGAAATGCAACAGGATGTGTTTACTGTCGGTGAAAGTTCTGTTTATAAATTGCTGTAGTTTGGCTCTGTGTAGTGAACTGTCTGTACAGAACATAAATATTTAGACACGCAAATAAACCCTGACATAATTGGACAAATGCAGCTGATTTGTCTACGTCTTTAGTGAAAGGCAGAATTTCAACAATGTTCACTTTTTAGTGGGTGGGGAAATGTTCCTGTCTAGCAGCTGAGGGCCTGTTAAGATAATAACAAAAACATTTAAGGAATTGAAATGTCATGGAAAACCATCTGACTCCCAACAGTGATTTTGTATTGTTAAAGCCAGACAGAGAAAAGGTCACAAACTTGCAGGAAGAAATCAACAACATACCACTGTTACTGGTGCTTAAGAAAAACAACAGACGATGAAGATCAAAGTTGAATAATGTTTTTTGTTTGCATTTGGTGTTTTTTAAATCTTAGGTGGGTTTAGGAATAGTTTTAATGTTGATAGATTCCCAATGTTTCATGAATGTCCTATCTGTTAATCAAACTCATGACCTTTGATCCTTTGTGAACACCATTGATTTTGACATTGAACACGCTACCCATGGCTGTTCAGAGTGTAGGCCTCTTGGTGCAATTAGGAATGAATCACTGTGACCATTTCCCCTGCAGCTGGGTTCTGGGCTTCTGGTCAGTATAGGCTGGTCAGTAGACATATAGATGTTGACAGCTGACCACTTGACCATGGCTATCTATGGGGCGATCAGGAACAACCAACCACTTGGAAACTACTCTGCTTGTCTGTAGTGCTTAAAACTATTTTCTGTAAAACGATGCATAGGTGATCTCTGTTCAAAACTTAAATTCAGCAAAAAGATAAAAAAATAAAGTCATAAAAAGGGTAGGAATGAATATGATGAAGATTTGACCCAGATTGTAAATAACTTTTATTAAAGTTTGGGTAAAAATTCAATTACTGCTTGATTTTAAAGAGAATGTTTAGTTCAAAATCTCAGAAAATCGTTCTTAGAAATTAAGTGGGAGACATTGTATGGCATTAAGACTTTAGAGTATACTTTGACAGGTATAAGCTGTTTGTAATTTAACTGCTTGAAAATAATGTGATGTAATGATGAAAACTAGGTAGCCAGATATGATGACATGTTTCAACTAAACATTCATTGAGATAGAAGTGTAATAGATCAAGGAAGAAGTCACATTCATTAATGACGTAGGATCTTTTTTCTTGGGTGGTGGCAATGTTAGGAAAGGTTTATTGGGTTGGTTTTGGAGTCTTTTATAGGGGTTGATCAGAAGGGAGTAGAAAGGGGTTTTGATTAGCTGGCGAAACATTTACAGTTGTTCTACCCAGGTGGTATATTATGTAAATGGTTGTCTTGTCAGTCAGTCAGTCAGTCAGTCAGTCAGTGAGCATTATGCAGAATTCGGGTCCTGGAAATTATTGGAATGACATCAGAGACCAGGATATAGGAGAACTGGTTGAAATACTTTGTGGAAAGGCAGTAACGGGCCTCTCTACAGCTGCACTGCAAGTCATTGACTGCTAACAACACTGCGCAGCAACTCAACGCAAAGCTGTCCCAAATACCGTCAGTACAAGTCAGCAGCTACAGCAGTTCTATGGAAGGCCCTCAATTAGCGTTGGCATTGCATGGGCAATTAGTGTTCCAGGAATGTGCCAAACAAAACCCACCAGCATGAAATTTCTGGGTGCAAAGTATTCTTGTTTTCTCGGAGCCTACAAATTATTTTTAGGGGCTGTTAGGAACAGTGTGTTATATATAAGTAGAATAAATGATGAGATAAGACACTGTTGTTCTTAGGTCATAGTGCGTATAAAAATGAGCAAACCAAAAATTGAGTCTCCGGAATTTTGACAGGATGTTTTTTGTGTTTTTTTTTAGCCTTCGACTTTTGTCTGTTCTGTGTGGTCATTTGTTTTTTCATCCCCGCCACAACAGCCAATGATCTCCAACTTCGAAGGATTTTCTATCCCAGATTTTATCAATTACATTTATTTTCCTATCTTAATTCTTGAGAAAGAGCCAGGGCACTACTGGTACCATTTTTATAACGTCTTTGGTATGACGCGGTCCTTGACTGGGGATTGAACCAGGGACGTCCCGCACTCGATGCCAGCACTCTACCACTAGGATATCGAGGAGGCGGTAGAGGATTTGACAGGATGTAAATGATTTAAACAAATTTTGTAGTTTTCCTGGTTTTATGATGTTGTACATAATGTAATAAGAATTCAATTTGGATGTCTTGATTTAGAGAAATGTTGGAATGCTAAGGAGCCTGAAGGAGCTGTGTAAGTTTTGTTAATAGTTTCTGTCAGAGTCTTTTGATCTAACTTAAGAAGTCCAGAATTAGTGGCATACTTGAGCGAAAGGTGTTATTAACCCTTAGTGACATGAGTGTGTGTTCAGCTGATGAAACCTTGATTTTTTGTACAATTGATTCAGTTTACAGGAACAATGTTGTTTATATAATACAAAGTCTAGAGTTGAAAAGGTTTTGGGAAAGCTGAATAGAATGTGACGTTTGCGAGATCAAGGAATTTTACTTTTACTGGAAATCTGATGAAATGAAACAAGTTCTGACAATTCTCAGATGGTTGAAATTCTGTAAGTTCACGAGAGGCAATGGTGTTTCTCATGTTTCACTACTACTGACCACTCCACTTAACCGGATAAAAGTTGTTTTTGCTGCACAGCCAGGGGGCTTATCAGCTCTATCTCCCCGGATTTGTAGATAAATTTTATCATTATTTTGTAGTCTCATATTCCACATGGTTCAAAGGGTTTCTGACCACTTGAAGTCCTGTCCACAATTTAACCAATCAATGTTGATAGGGATCTATGGCTTATGGGGGCCCTGCAATAAACAAACAAATGGACTAATGGATACCAAAGCTTGATATTGTTTCTTATTAGTGGAGATCATTTGATATTGTTTCAATTTCAGCTGCTCTCTTTGATTTATGATATGGTGAAAGGGTTAAGTTAGACTGGTACAGGCGTATCACTACATGTGGAAAACAGGTTTGAACTTTATGTTGATAAATTGTTTAGATACCTTTAATAAGGGGGTTGGCTTGACAGCTCCAGCAAAAAGATATGGGTTTTCTACTCAAGGGAAGGTTTTGATGTTAGATGTATAGCTGGACCACATGATGGGTTCTATTGTAGGGAGCTGGGCTTGTAAAGGGATCAGGTTAAGGGAGCGCTGGGTGTGAAATGTAAATGGAGTGGGGGCCCTGTCAAGTTGAATCACATTTATATGAGTTATGGTGGTTTGATGGTGAAATGATGGACACTTGGGTTACTGGACACTGGGCAGTCTGGAATTCCCAATGGTCAGTTTGTAATGTAGATTTATTAGGATAGATGGTGGGAGCCAATCAGCACTTGAATAATTTATGAGATGTCGGCCATTGTAAGCTATATACCAGGTCCCTGGAACCCATTAACCTGCAGGGGCCCCTAGATACTCTGGTACATTGTATATACTAATACTCACACATATATATATATATCTGCCAGCCCCCTTTTTATGCAACACTTGACAGACAATTTTTGAAACTGAAGTTTAGTGTTGGCTGAGAAAAGCATTAGATTTCATGGGTGGTGATTTTGTATGGACTTTTATGATAGTTTTAAGGCTTGAGGTGAAATGATGTATGAAATTTGCTACATGGATAAGACATACGTAAAACTGGAGAAGAAAACCCACCAATGTAAACACACGACTTACACATGGACGTGTTTAGTTATCTGCGCTGAAACAACAAACTGAAAGGTGTTGTCTTGTATTTGTACTGCAATTCTGTGGTAATGAAAACAGGTTTAGAGTCTGTCGATGAAATGCATGTTGGAGCGATTACACTTACAATGGTCTGGCTTGTCGGTAAGTCAATGGCAAAAGTATGGCTGTGCTCTCGTAAGGTCCCTTTAATTGACAATATTTAAACATGTTTTGAGGCTATAAGGGATCATCTACCATCTGATGTGAACATAAACGGTGCAGCTGCCACATAATCTCACTTCTCCTCTTCCATCAGCTCACATGTTGCAAAAACCTGCTACAACTATGCACCTTTTAGCTCACCGTAACAACAGTCAAGGCACAGCTAGGAACCAAGCTCAACCAACATATTGCACAGTTGCCGCGGTGATAGTATAAGGAACTCTGTTGCAATGGGTTTTTTTCCCGTGGACATAGATGTTTGAGAAAAAAATCCATTTCTTTATTGTGTAACACTTGTAAGAGTTCTGCATAGTTTTCTTCATATCAACAAAAAGAGCTAATTTCAATATTAATTAACATCTCTCTTCTTCATGAATAAAGAGTACATGGAAACAAATTGTTCTGTAGATTTTATGCCCATTAAATGACACATAATCAATGTTTTTGTAATTAATATCTCAATCATAAATGTCAAGGTGTGAATGTTTACAAGGTCGTAGCAGATGTACTGCTCCGAGCGGATGAAATTAATGAATGAAAGCGAAACTGTTCTAAGTGCTTTCAAATAAAGGAGCAGATAGGACCCTCTTGCATCCAGCCCTTATTTTATAGTAGTTCCTGGAAGACCTGGGCCAGCCAGCATAGAAGGAAATGGCATTTTAGGAAGTTAACAAATAGGCGATACTACAATGTTGATTAGTCGATAACAAATCGGGGAACAATTAAGGGGAAATAATTAATTACACTTTTGGTTATTGGCTTGTTTCTAAATAATGTTTTGTGTTCTAACTAAGACTACCTGTTTATCTCAGTTGATGCTGCAAACCTCTTCAGTTCTATTGATTGTAAGTTATATTAAGGAACAGAATCAGGCTATAGAATGCAGCTTGATGACACTCACATGGGCTCTCTGCAAAACATCAGACGTCCTGGGTGAAGTTTGATAGATTACCATGGTAACTTATTGTTGGTAGGTAACATTAGCTGGTGTGACTCATTGATAGAATTGACGATTTCCAACAAATTTCTGTGTATCATCTTTCCCCGAGAATTCACTTAAGGGTTGATGGGTGTTCAGAGGTATCTAGCCATTATGTAAATGTTTCCTGTTCGCAGACACGAAGTAAATGATGTGTATGCGATGTTATTTGTTTGTATGCAGACGTACATTGGATAGGTTGACTTGCTTGGCATCGGGAACGTTTTTCCCTCCAAATGTTCATTAATAAAATGGCTGCATCCTGGGACAGAGTTAATATATTGCAGAGAATGTAAGTGTTGTATGGGTGTTGATATCCTGCTGGCACAGTATCAGCCGGTCTACACTATCAGATTTATAGCACCAAACGGTCCCCGCTCTCTCGGCCCAGGACATGAAAAACGAGGAATAACAAACACATAATTCTCTGTTTTCCACCCATCAAATAGATAATCCACGATAATTTTCGCCCATTTTCACTACAGACTCCTGATACTAACTGGAGTTTTTTACGGATTCATACATACTTATGAGGAAAATATATGAGGGAATGTTTTGCCGGAACACCTGAGTGGCGGTGACGATTAACGCTGATACGAAAATATATCAATAAAGCATTTACACCCAAAGTTTTGATACCTCAGCTTCCGATAGAGGAAATATGCAGTGATTATTTTGTAGACGCATGTTTTAACTACAAGGGAAATAGGTATTTAATCAAAGTCAACAGCCGTTAATTTTCATGGCAAGAAGAAAATGTGCATGGCATATGTCAGTGAGAGCTTGTTCTGAAATTTATAAATGCTTTATTCCGCAAAAAATGATAAGGCCCTTTGAAATACATAAATTTATTGCACTATCACAGACATGAATGCATTCTGTTATAAGTCTTGCTTGAAACATTAAACACTTTGGTTGCACGTTGGATTACACAAAATTTTCTGGAATTTTTGTCTGTGACTCACTCGAAAATATTAATTGTTTTGAAAATCTCACCATTCCAATATTGAGCCTGGTTATTTTGTTTTGAAATCGTATAGGAACTATCGAAAAATGACAGAACGCGTTAACTTTTGAAGACTTAATTAATTAAAGTGTGCAGAGATTTTTTGTGTGTGCGCCATTCGTCCATTCGTCTTGGTGCGAAATGAGTTCTAACGGTGAGAGCCAACTTGGGTCTGTTTTGAAATTGATCCAGAGAACTGTTTTATTAAATACTTGTCAATATCATCATGACAAATTGTAGCATTATAGGATACCATGTGGTGTAGAGTTCTTTCGTTCTCGCTGTCGTCTGCCAGTTACCGTGGAGTGTCATGTGACCTTGTGTAGCCAATGAACTTGTATTAAATAAGCATGAATCATGGTCTTTAATTTTCAGGCCTAACCAAAAATATGAACATTGATTTCTGTGGTCATTTGTCATACAGGTGCAAATTTTAGATTAATGGTTTAAAGCAATTAACATGTAACTGTATTGATATTAGATAATGTACAAACTTTGATATTGTAAAATTGTTGTTTGAAAATTGTGCATAATTGCAGCGAACTTGGCAAGGCTTTGTTTGTCTGACAATCAGCAGGTGCTAAGTTTATGAGAGGGTCTAAAATCTGGAAAATCTGCTTGTGGCTAAAATGTTTTATCAAAGCCATGATAATGGTCAATAAAATGGGCATAAAAAAGTCTCTGTTGTCCTGTTCAATAAAAGTGCGGACCTTTTGAATTAGGACAGGGTGATTTTATTACTGTGTTCTGTAGGTTCTTATCAAAGCGTAATTAATGTAATAATGACATAAAGTGGACAGGTCCTGGCCCGTGGGTGGAGGGGTCAGTGACAAGGAAAAGGGGAGCCCGGGGCCACTTCCTGTCATCAACAATATACCTGGTACACTGGTAAAGAGGCTTGATCTCACCGGTAGTTTTTTTCTTCCAGCTATCCACCGTAAAGGATCTGCATGTGCATGAGATTCGAGATTGATAAATGCTATAAAACTGTAATAACATATGGACTCTGCTGGGAATGTATCTGATCTGCAATAGGATATATTATAGATGCATAGATTATCTACTATATATGCTAAAATACAACTTTCCAGAGATATACTTTTTTCTTTTTTTTCAATTTAAGACTAGATATTTCCCTAAGGCTACCACCAACACAAGTTCTTGAAATTAGGTAAGAGTTAGGGAAAAGGTTATGTCAGGATAAAGAGTTATGTGGGAAGAGGCATTGGTCATTTTGTTTGCTCTGGGGACACTATATAACCTTTGATGGCTCTGTTGTCTTTGGTGGAATAGGAATCACATCTGGACTGGACAACTGTTTATGATGGTTACAACATTGATTAAGGAGTTCATGGTCAAATTGTTGTAAATGCTGTATGTTGAAGTATTGGGTAGTACAGCTTTAAGAGAAGGCTGTATGTTGGTCAATGATATAGGACAAATGGCCTACCGAAGCCAGGTGACCATCTGTAGTGGACAGTATTGAATGTACTTCTCAGAAAAAAAAGGAAAAAGGAGAGCTTTGTTCTTTAAGATCCTAGAATAGACAAAATAGCAGAAGAACGAAAGACAAAAAAAATAGATGTGGCTGTAATTTCCTAATTTGATCAATTGCCTGTGGTGTCTGACAAGTATGTACTGGGAACTTAATCATGGCCAACCTACCCTCCCCTGTCTCCCTGTCTGCTAGATGCTTGATAGAATCAGTAATGTTAATTGGGTTAGGATACTGGTAGGTCAGGAATAAAAAAGTTAAGATATTTTCTGCCTCTATAAACTTATTGTAGACCAGCGTTATTGTATGGGGGACTACTCCAATACCACCATAAATAGATTCCCCATTCTCAAGCTCACCCAATCAATTCTCATCGTCCAGTTTTCCCACAAAATTTGCCTTTCTTATTTATTTACTTACTCTCCTAATTTTCCTTTTTATGGATATATGGTTAAATCTTCACAGACCTTTAACATTGATTACCAAGTTCATGAAGATTTGATTGCTTCATGTTTTTTCTCTCACCATTGTACATTGATTTATCCTTTTCCCTACCAAATATTCTATTCCCCTTCTATTGGACTCAAAAATCTTGGAAATCTCAGACAAAATGTTGAAACAAGGCTACGTCAGCGAGCGCAGGAATTTGGTTTCGGTGTCAGAGAACCTTAGTGGCAAGAACCAAAGGCTTGAGCGGCAAGAAACAAAGGCTGTGGGTAGGGAAAAGAATCTTGAAACAAAAGTGCAGTAGAAAGCAGAGGTAGAAACAGATCCTATCTAGTGTGCCAAACCCTCTCTACCCAGCTGTATATTAACTGGGTAACACAACTGACACAAGCCTACAATGATAACTGTAAAGATTAACCCTGGATATTTGATTAGTTACCATGATTAAAGTAATGATTATGAAATGACTAAGGTGGTAAATATAGCGATAAAGATCTCTATTTGGATGTACAGTTAAAGTTTGACAATAGATATAAATGATAATAGCTCAGTGGTCAGTATTACAGCCAGCTTGGTGACCCGACATGACAGCTAATGGCCTTTTTGGGTCTCCAGGTAGGAAGCTGATGGTGTTGCTTGTCTGTATGAGGAGTAAGAGGGGCTGGGGCTGATGTAATGGCTCAGATAGGGGATCCACATCTGGGGTTGTCATAGTGATGTGAAAGATGGGGCCAGGTACATGACAAGGGGAGCCATGGGTCTGCCAAACAGGTGATCAAAAATTAGACAAACTACAACACCAATTAATCATCACGGGGCCATCAAAACGATTGAGTTATCAAGAAGCAACCTCGATTTTACAAGGAGATCTTATATTTTAAATCTAGTTCAGGTGAATTGAGATGTGTTGACACTAATTATTACATAGATAAAACATATCATTGTACAGGTGTCAATCTTAGCCATCTTATCAATGATATTTTAGCAGATTTATATTTTACTGATAAGAATCTGGTTGTAAGAGGCTGTTAAAGTTGTCTCAAAATGATAAATGTTTTTGATGTTTTTTCTTAAAAATCTCTTTCACTGTTTTGATTGCAGTTAGAGCCTTTTTTCGGGTTTCAAAGGATGATAGAGGGTAATTGGCTTCTTAGCGACTGTTGACACAAACTAGATACACCCTAAAAACGTTTATTTCTGTATTCACTCCTTCTGAGGCCTTCACATAGATTTGTTCTGTAGAGGTAAACTAAATGTAAAGTGAAATTTAGGCCATTTAATTTTTGTTGTTGAAATTTCTGAGGTTTTAGAATTTGTTGCTAAGCTATTTCATCTCATGTTTATCCAGATAAGCCAGGGTTTAACATTTTTTGTGGAATCCAGATCAAAGCTGGTTCAGTGTTTTTGAAAGAGTAACTTTTATATACAACAGTTCCGCGGGTCGAACAGGAAAATGTTGTAACTTCCTTCTTATTTCATTTATTGCTACAACAGTTTTCCGTCAAACCCTATTTTTTTCTATACTAAATGGATCATGATCTTATGACATGACCATGGACATTTGGTGAATGGGTTACGTGGGTGGGGCAGGGAGAGGTCAGTTACTAAGGGCTGTCACCATAGCAACAGACCCCAGACTTTAGATCCTGACAGGTTTAATGATGAGGTATAAACGGTAGTTACATATCTAAAGGTCCCCGGTATACCTTTGTGTATCTGTATGATGAAAGAGTTTGCACTGTAACTGGACAATAAATGGTCAAAAGGGTTTAAACATCTGGGTGTATGTGACAGGGGTCAGTTGCACAGCTTGTTTGACATTGTGCAGGTTTCAAAGGTGATGTATGCCCGTCATAAACCAATTTGACAGGGGCTAGTAACTTCTGTGCACATGGTGGAAAGTACATGGCAAGATATGATAGCAATAGAGTTCTAAATGCTTTATAATAAATATGTAGCGCAGATTGAAATTTCTTGCATTTACCAGTTCATGTGTACATATCTAGGGCTGAGTGCAAAAGAGTTCTATCTGCTTCACTATTCAACAGCACCTAGAACCATTTCTCTTTCATCCCATTGACATGCTTCTACTTCTAGCAAATATTCTCATTCAATCCAGGCTTGTGTCATATATATATTTACTTTTCTCCTACAAATGTGTTTTTGTCACTCTGGCCATGGTTGTGTTACTTTCACCTGTTATCCATTTGTCTATCACAGTGGGGCATGTTTTTGTCAGGGTTTAACAACTCTATATCTAAACACACTGATATTGACATCTAGTGTGAGAATCTGTGATATCGGTCAACAATAGCCATTTGACTTTTCTGTTATATATTACATGTCATATACACCAGACAGTTTTAATATAAGCAGTTACGTATGTCAATGTCGATGTAAGAAAATTGCAGTGTCGTTTTTAACTTTTAAATTAGAAAATTGCAGCAATCCAACCTTTAGTGGTATACTTTGCTCCTTTATCTATAATAGTTGCTTAAACATATTAACTTTTGTATTAGAAAATTGCCACACTTTTCAAAAACTTGCGAACTATCTGGTATAATATGGACACATCTCTTATGTTACAATACAATGACTAACAGGTTTTACAGATTTATTGGAAAGGTGTGAACTAATACCACAATCATATCACCTTCTGATCTACCCAAAGGTGCAAACAAGGTGATAATTGGATAGGTAGAATTGTGTAGGAAACAGTTGACATTTGTACAGTATTACTACAGGCTGGGGTGTAAAAGAGGTGACAATTATCCTTAAGAGCACCTGCCCGCTAATTGCCCAACTTTGGTCGGTGAGCACAGATGGTCGCAGTGACTCTGTCTAGGTAATCGTAACACTTTGAGACATCTTGTTAACATGGTCGATATGATGGACCCTTTCAAGTTGGCCAAACAGGTAGCTAGGGTGCTCATCCTACAAAAAAAAACTTATGTAAAAAAATATTTCTAGGCTTGTACTGATTTCAAATCTTTGGTAAACTCCAATATGAAACATATCATAGTTGTTGAAAGAACTCAGGCAAACATTGGTCTGTTTTGTGGGATTAAGTTGTGTTACATCAAACCTGACATAAACTACACAACCACAATTAGTACATGTATTGTATACGAAGATTGACCTGAACTAGGGAATAAATTATATGAACCTATGCATTACAAAATAGGTGTTACATGTGTGTACCATGGACACGTGTTCTATACTCTGTTGTAATAACACGACAGTCTAATCCACCTATTTAAGTTCAGCAGACCGTGTAATGAATTCACGAGTGTCTGGTCAATGTTCCCATACAATACATCCATGTTTTATTTCATGTGTTTGATATTCTTTAGTTATAGTTGACTTTCCAAGTAAACAAACTTTATAATAGATGCATGCATATTCTCATGTTGATTTGCACCATGCTAATGCAATGAAGAAAACCATAACACTTGAATTTTACAAAATATTGTTTTACCAAACTCTCAGTGTTGTTGTACATCATAATTTTTGATCTTGCTCTGAGTTTAAATAATAAATAAAATAATAAAATGCCTGGATGACCTTTTCCACTCTCCCACACAAACACCATGGCAGCAATAGTGTAGAATATATGTAAGCAACAGAGCCTAGATTGCCCCCATTGCCTGACTAGTTCTATTGTTTTCTGTAATGATCCATGATTGACAAGTCCCAGGTCCCCAGTGTTCGGGCTAATACTGGATTAGTGAGGAGCTGGAATTTACATCATACTGCTAATCAGGTCCCTAGGGGGCACTTCAAACAGGCTTATCTCCCCTTTACCCTGGGAGCCCATGATGTACTGCTGTGGTGCTGTTGTTGTTGATAATGAGAACCAAAGAGAAACACTGTCAGAGATTCAGAGTTTATCTATGTGTGATAGTCAATATGCTGTATCTATATATCTAACTGATAACAGGTTAGACCCTTTTTGCTCTCAATCCGTTATAAAACACTTTCCCTACCATGTGGCTAGTTTCACAGTGGGGTGGAGTGTTTTACGGGGGATGGGAATGGGAGTGGCTATCTCTTGACCAGAACCAAAACATTTACAGATACCCTGCTGGGAAAGTATACATCCAGCCAGTTTCTGTTATTCTATTTACATACTACCTATATCATATCTAATACTAAGTCTAGCAGGCTCAGCTTTCTCCAAGTAAATGTCTGGCTTATGACTTATAGGCCCCGGAGTTTTGAGTTTCAGTTTGTTCTGACTTAGACATGTATTATTTAGTGTAAAGGAAAATATTGAATTATTAGTGACTGGATTTTACTGTGTACTTTAATTAAAACTAAGCAGAGGAATTTTCTTGTGTTAATTTTGGTGATAATTTCCTTGATATATTCTCAGAGATAACAAGTTTTTATTAGTTTTGATAACCATTTTATATAGACTGATTTATCTCCAGGCTTAAATCTTAATCTGCTATAGTTTATCTGTGCTGTTTTTTTGCCGCATTTTCCCCCAAAAGTGCAGGTGGGGGATAAGTTACATTCGAAAATGCCAAATTTAATAAAACTACATAATGATTAGAGAGTCTGGACTCCTAACAAAATAACTAGCAATCATATTATTAACTGTACAGAACAATCTATATGACCAAAGGCAATTTTAAACTCAGCTGATGTTTAACAATTTTATGGGCCCGTGCATTTTTGACAGAGAGCACAGTGAGTGTTAAAGCACAGAGGTACACACAGACAAGTATAGCTAGTACTAGCAGTTAACACTAGAGATTGGCTAGAGCACTGGGGGAAGGTTATTGGAGAGTTTTCTAGTGGTAGTGAAGTCAGTCAGAGTTGGTCCACTGTCAGTGTAGGATTGTAGAGGGTTATGTTTATCAGAGCCTTCTAGCTTGTCATAGTTTTGTACAGTGCAGTATTGGATTGGTGTCTTGTACACATATACACACTGTTGTCTTTGGATTTACTATTTAAAACAAACCTTCACTGAGACAGGGATTTTATGTGCAAGAGATGTTTGTGATTTTCTTTTTGAAGATTCGTGGATTTTGTTGTTTATAAAGTAAATATCTTTATTAGCAGTGTTAGACCTGGGAATTAATGTTGGTGTGCTTTGATTGATAAAGTTATTGACTTAATTGATATAAGTGTTTGAAAAGAATAAGTGATATTGGAAGAATTAATTTGCTCCTAGCTGAAGGATCTGCATTGAGGACGGGATGTAATAGAAATGAATGGACTTATAAACGAGGAGAAAGAGGAGAAAATACGGAGGATATACTAGTGGTCCGATGTAATTGGCATTTAATTGTTAGAAGTAAATGTGAATGGCCAGGACTCAGGATATATCATTGGGAGATTGTTTGTAAGATGTTATAGCAAAGTTAATGACAGGATTTAAATTCTAAACTCCTAAATACGATTAAAGAGAAAAGTTAAGTGGATTAAAAACTAGGTAGCCTATCAAGGTTGTGATCTCTACTTAGGATAGATGTTCACTTAGATAGCCACAGAGGGGATTAGTGGAAAGGATTTTCAACCGAGGGATTAAGATAACAATCAAAACTTTGTAACATCCGTGAATGAGACAGCCCCGTGATGATTGTGTAGGGGCTCATAGTTAGCTAGTACTGACACTTTCAGGCCTCAAGGATATTCGGATTTTAAAATCTCGACCCATTGTTAAAAGTTTTTCATTTTAGACTGTGCTAAGTAACAAGGTTTTCATAACGAGTTGAACTGCTTGTTGTTGATGGATTGCTGTCATTGATAAAATATTTTCTGTATGTTTAAAAAGCACCTTTGTTACGTTGAAATAGGTCACCAGTAAGATCTATCATTGCCTATCACCATTGTCTAAGTGTAAAGGGACATTTTACAACAATTATAGTTTTTTAATGTGAATGTTTAGGGTTTTTTCGTCCCATTAAAAACAAGAGGGATTTGATAAACATGCAAATAATTTTACGTAACAGTTACATTGTACAGACGAGTTGATCGTTAGGAGAGGATATTATGAGAGCGGAAAAGTTTGTCATATTGTGATCCGAAAAAAAGTGGAATTATATAAAAATGGAGAAAATGTTTGGATTAAAATTGTGGACCATGTTGACAGTTTTATGTGCAATAGTTGGATTATTAAATGCAGCGGCTGTTATAGCAGGAGAAGAAGAGGTGGAGGAAGAAGGTAGCCTCATTTGTTTATCTATTTATTTCTTCATTCGTTCAGTTTCACTCATTCTCTTACTCATGCACTCTGAATTCGTTTTTCGTATATGGATTTTCTCTTTTTAATTAATAACTAAGGACAAGTTATTCATCAGTTTAATTTCATTCATGGTATCATATTCTCTCTAAATGTATGCAGATGAAGAAAAAACTACAGGAAATACACATGACATAAAAATTCACTTTTTTCATTTATAAAATGGAGAAGATTTTTTGGGGTAATAATTTTCACTCTGAACAACACATGACTTTAACTATAAGCTAACTAATCTTCATGGAATGTAAATGGGGAAGTCAGTAGAATTAGACATGCATGAAAATCTACCTGAAAATGTAAATAATTTCAATGACAGGTAAATTTATCAACCATTTTACGATGTGTTTTTTTTCCTTTCTGATTTCTCATTATAACTTGGTGTGTTTCTCTTTTTTTTCACCGATTATTCATAAACTCCAAACTTAGAGCTAAATGTTGAGTAGTGATAGAAGTGATTTTTGACTCGGGAGTATTCTTTGTTATATTCTTTCCCAGTGTTTACTCTTGTAAAACTTAACAGAGCTCGAGGGCCTGAGTCTGTTTTCAATGAAATTCTCCTTTATAACGTTTTCTAACTGGACTTTAATAATAAAACTGTCTTAAAAAGGGATAAAATAATTAAGTGCACGATTGATGCAATCTAAAAATTCAACTCTTTGTTCGGAAAAATACACACAGACCTACAGCCATATGAATATAATGTACAAGTGTTTAGTCCCGGCCCAAACTTGTTGTTATAACTATATTGTATGAGAAGAAACCTGAAATCCTAAATTCGCTTCAATCCGTGTAAGATTTCCATAATCCTACAAACATTATTTTACAATCAGACTGAAATCACCGTATGAGAAATGTCATTTTCAATTTCATTCATTCTCACTACACATGGTTATAACTGGTCATGACCCTGACGTGTAAGCATAGTATTTAGTATAGTATTGAACAGTGGGAGCAAGACTAGTGTAACTCATTTAAAATTACAATAATGGATAGTACGTTTTTGCTTTCACTTCTTGTGTTTGGCATTGAGAGCAAAAATGACTTAGCTATGGGTTTTAATGAAATGTAGATAGGACTTTCTCGCTCTCAGGTGTGAAATATAGAGCAGATAATGTCCACCTACAGGTACAGCTATATAATTACAATCTGGCGTAATATAACTGAAACATAGCATTATAAAACAACACAATAATGTCCGTCATACACTGCATTACCATTATCTGTTATTTTGCTGACATAAATCTTGCTCTAATTTGCCATTTACAACATTCTACGACTGGAGTATTTGTATTATTAAATCATTCTTGAAATAGTTGCTATACAGATGTTAAATGGGGAGCAAAGCGTGTTTTTATGAAATAACCATTACCCATGTTGTTTCCAAGGAAATCTTATGGTTATTTGATTACTGCTGGAAATTGAATCCATATGACAAGTATTACTGGTAGATGTTGCTCTGTTTTGAAATTTTCCTATGCTTTTGTCTTGAGACTTTATAGACTCCCTTAGCTCTTAAAGCCAATACAATCTAAACTAATACGATATTCAAAATTTACGAAAATGTGCATGACGTAAGTTTGGTTGAATGGGAAGATAGCATATGTAAATATTAAAACTGATTATACGAGAATTGAAAATTGAGATAGGGAACTGCACAGAGGCTATGAAGTATGATATGATACAAGAGCGAACGGTATGAAAACATACAAACTGGTGTAAATTCAACGATGGTGGCATTAAGTTCTGCACCTGGTGGCATTCATGTATCATTTCTGTATACAAAACACGTATAGTAAACAACAATGGCAATAGTATAATGAATGTAAATATGGAAACAAATATGAGACGGAAGCGAAAATGTGAAAGAAACTACAGAATTTAACTGTCATTATTAATGAAAACATACAAAAACTAGAGGAAAAGTTATTGGATATGTTGTAGTCATACTTATCTTATGTTTTGTAAAAATTGACAACTATTTAAAATAATTTGCTGTTATTCATTTTACACTAACTGTTACTGCATTGTATTTTGTTCTGTCGGCAGACGGCAACATCGTAGTTACATAAAGAAAGAAACAAAACAATTAATAATAATTAATAACAATAAATTCATTGGTTGAAAGTTTCATAACAATTTAATGGCTAAGAGCTCCAAAACACACCTAGTTGTCTTGAGATTTGTTCTGTTACAATTTCTCTGGTACCTAACATCGATGGAGTTTGTTTATTTTTCTTGATGAACAAGGATTTAACAGTAAACTAAGACATATGTGAACCGCAGATGAAATCTACAGAACAGACGCCAGGCCTTAAAATGTCTATTTATTTTTTTGTTCCCATTTATATTTTCTTTGCCTTTTCCTATTTTCCAAGATTTTTTTTTTGGATTTTTTTCGTCTTACAATTATTGTTTATGTTTTATTTGTCTTCCCATAAACTGAGATAGAAACCACGGCATTCTCTGTTTTAAGAATTCCAATCGAACAGACACTAGCACACTCCTTCAAAATCTGACTGGCTTAATTAACTTTTATTAACGCTACTTCACATTTCAGCCATTTTACATTAGTTAATTCTGTGCGATGTCAAAAAGCCTGAGGTCATAGAAAATGGCAGCCAGTACCTGTAGACCTAATTTAAATTTTGGATTTTAGAAAAAAAATCCTGGAGAGTGTAAAAGATTGATTAGAATTGAAGTTTTGTTCAAGTTTTACCCAAGTCTTACTATATGTAACAACCTAGTTAAACATTTCAAAGGCATCTGTTCAAAAATGTTTACCTGTACCTGTATAATTTCGAAACAAGAGTGGAAAAATTGTGAACCTGTTTAGATGTAATGAACTTCAACATCAATAATAGTTTAATGTACATTCATGAACTAGTTATATTTAAACTTTACGAATGTGACATAGATTTACAGATATCAGTTAAAAACACATCATTCATTCTTAGAAATTACGCTGATTTGAAAAATGTTTTCTTGCAGCTGCACTCAAGTCCACAAATCGTCGGAATTTCACTCTCTATATGATCTACTGCATAGTTTGACTAATTTCTCGATATACTTTGCATAACACCCTAACCATTAAACGTGATTAATCTGAAATCCATTCAGAAATTTATGTCATCGTTTGGGCCATAAATGGAACCTACTTGAATGCAAGAGTGTCTAAATGCGCTGTTTCTTTGGAATGGCATGTCTCTTCGATCCGCCATCGCTGAAAAGCTCTCTTCTTTTACATGTTAGTTGTTACAGCCATTAAAAATTGGATAATGGCAGCAACTATTCTAACCATGTTTTAGATGTTTTCAGTTTATTTTGGCTAGTTGACACACGAATATGGCATTCTCGTTAATTCTCCCTGCTGTTTGTATAAGTTTTTATGTATTGGTCGAGGAAACTTAGTCGTTTAACGCTACAAGAAAAGTGTGGGGAAACAATCAATTTGGTAAACCTAATAATACACAAGTCTGAGAATGCGCAGCAAGGTTTTGCAAGGTTTATTTCAGGCGATTGACGAGTAGAGCTTTCGCCTAACTTCCATCTTAACTGATTACTTTCCATTAATTACTTCCAAGTTGATTACTTCTTGATAAAATATTTAAAAGGATTTCTTTGGGAGGATCCTATAAATCAAATTTTTGAAAATGATTGACTTTACCACGATATTGCGTTAATGCAGTCTCATCTGCTATTTTAAGGCCTTTGCAATCATCTATGTAACGCAACATTGAATTAAGTGTATTAAAGCTGAATCAATGGTCGGGGCTAAGTTATTGACCAAAGCTGAGACGTTGTTCACTGCACATTATTGGAAAAGTACAATACTGCTTTAGAATCTAGATAAGAGTGATAGAGTTGTCTCCCTTGAAAAAGGCTCTGCTGCA
>ENA-OREC01000039-OREC01000039.1-marine-metagenome-genome-assembly--contig:-NODE-39-length-29786-cov-15.012555_pt1 | contig 29786 bp, 8 predicted proteins | sample MGYA00248626_ERZ508543 | MGnify/ENA primary metagenome ERZ508543 (study PRJEB26211, sample SAMN05518279) | marine metagenome | isolation source: Puget Sound, Washington, USA | host: Bankia setacea | place...
AATGTTACATACACTCAAATATGATATGTAACTATGTAGTTCTACTTCATTCCTTTACTAATGTTACATACACTCAAATATGATATGTAACTATGCAGATCTTCTTCATTCCTTTACTTATGTTACATACACTCAAATATGATATGTAACTATGTAGTTCTACTTCATTCCTTTACTAATGTTACATACACTCAAATATGATATGTAACTATGCAGATCTTCTTCATTCCTTTACTAATGTTACATACACTCAAATATGATATGGAACTATGTAGTTCTTCTTCGCTCCTTTACTTATGATACATACACTCAAATATGATATTGAACTATGTATAAACATGTATACAATATTCCATTAAATAGCCCGTGTCGTGTCTACACTAAGAAGTTGAGAATACAACTCTAAACAAATTAAGTGGACACAGACTTGTAAGAACATGAATCAACATTTGTTTTGCTCATAAAACATGACACTATAACGAAAGTGCCATTTCTTCCTTTTACCAATGGACTACTATAAAGGGCATGGGTAGACACATTGACAGATGTATGTCCTTTCAACTATTCTCATAGTCATATCAAGCATAGCTAATTGCTCGATCACAATTATCGCAAATACAACACTTTTCTATTGGATCTCCTTTAGTGATAATATGTAGGGCACTCATCTATACTGTGTTACCTTTGATATAGTTATAGCAGTACTAACGAAAACTTTAAACAAAGACTAAAATATGTTTGCAGATTCGTAAAACAGTGGCGTCGAAGCGTTACATGCTGGAGAAGCGTAAACAATAAACATTCAAACAACGCCGCTCACACAGTTACAATTCAAAGAAAGGAGTATGGATATTATCGGTACATGCATTCTTGTGATGTAACACTCACATTCGATAACTAGATGATTGATAACTAAAGCTTTTGACATTCATTTATTGGCATATTTTATCACGTCCTCGAGAATACTTGCGAAGTACAAGATTACTATTTAGATAACGGTTTTATAGTATTTAGTGGTGTTATTAATATTAAATGGCATTGCTATAGACGTTCATCCAAGATTTAAAAGTTTATGAACGTCACTTTAACATTCAATGTTGGTAATAAAATTACTACCGGGATAGTTAGTCATCGGAAATCAGTTAATAAAGAGCCTTACTTGGTGCCAAGGATATGCCCAGAATAGGTCATTAACTTGTTTCTGTTTAAATATAGTTTAAGTTGGTATGTTGTACTTTTTATAATGCTTGTCGTGAACAATGCCATTTCTTCGCGAATATACATAGTGAACCCGTAATGATGTTAACATATATCAATGCATCGTTTGTGTCAATCTGTCTTGAATGTTACGTTTAATATATATAATACAATTTGATATTTAGAATCACTAGAACATTCTTGTAAGTATGAAGTAAGTAACAGGTATATTGTTCTGGTCCTTTTTTTTTTTTTAAATCTTTTTAGCGTTCGACTTGTGTCGGTTCTACGTGGTCATTCGGGTTTTTCATCACCGCCACAACGGTCAATGACCTCCGACATCGAAGGATTTTCTATCCCAGATTTTATCCATTACATTTATTTTCCTATCTTAATTATTGAGAAAGTGCAAGTATTTCCCTGTTTAATGTTGAGTGCCAAACAAGGGAACTACTGTTACCATTCTTATAACGTCTTTTGGTATGACGCGGTCCTTGACTGGGGATTGAACCCGGGACCTCCCGCATTCGAAGCCAGCACTCTACCACTAGGCTATCGATGAGGCGGTGGTCCTTTTATTGACTGATGTACACAATAATGCACCAGTCTGTTGTTTGGGGTTATTTTCCATGGAAATCTTACATATTTCTAATTAGACACACACTCAATACCTAGGACTATCGATGAAACGGGCTCATCTGAATTTGATTTGCCTTCATCCTCTTTGAATACAGAAGTGTTCAACCATTTAATTAAACTGTCCATAGATCAAATGAACATGCATCAACTCACATCCTCTTATAAAGAATAAGTTTTGATATAACTTTCATTCTCACATAATGTCCGTCCCTCAGGAAGATTAGATCTGTGTAAATAGATTCACTGGTTCAATTAATATTAAATGTGTAACCATTACGACAAGTTAAGCACAATACTGATGTATATTTATCCAGAGTAAACATCAAGTTCCGAGTAATGCATTACACTATAATTACGGTTGAAGCTCTCTCCCTACTCACAATAATTCAATATGTTGTGGAAGTTAGTTTACATGTATCACATAGTTGTAAATGACAGGTATTGTTTTAGTAAATTCAAATATTTGTATTTAAAGTAAGTACAATGATAAAGGATTGAATCTCCTGTTATTAGTTGACGCACATAGACACGTCATGCAATCCAATTTTCTAGTTTGGAGTTTGGACTTGTTTATATCATTTATATATATATATATATATATATATATATATATGCAAAACATACTTTTACTGAATCCCCCCCCCCCCCTTAGAAAAAAATCATTAACATATGATATTTATAATAACAATTAAAAACGATTGTATGATATGACTCAAATAACAGCAAGAATATGTATGCATACGTCATTGAATTGTATGCCCTATCTAAAAAAAAAATTTTTCATGGCCATCAAAATAAATGTAATGGAGCTTAAGTTAAGGTTATCAGCAAATATGATACTGTTGCACGATCGAGTATCATACAATGGTGTAACAGAATATGAGCCCAATGTACCCACATAAATCACTGCGTTACCTTTTATTGTTATAACTTTAGTTGACGTTACATCTAGTATTAAAGCAAGCATTAACTCAATGGTGTGTTGCAAGTTGATCAGAAGTGTGCATTTCACTAAATATGTGCGTACAATTACAGTTTTCTTTTGATATTATTGTCCAACCTAAAGTACTGTTGACGGTAACATTAGCGACGTTTCTTAGAATTTCGTTTGATTTGAATATCACAAACAAGAAAATGATGTTTTATTAAAATATTGCGATAGCCTCCTACATTGTATGCCTTTGTGTTTATGTTTTGGTCATTAATTATTCAATTTATTTGCAAGGTTATTTGCTTTCCATCCGCTTACCGCAATCATTCAATTCTGATTGAGATTCTTTGTTGCAATACCGGTTCTTTAACAAATATCCAAATACCTGGGGAATTATTTTGATCCATATATGGAGTACATCGACGTAGTTAGGAATACCTGTGGAAATATTACTACAGATCGGTCAATTATCGTTTACTCATGCAGTTATTGGAGGTGTTTTTGTACCACTTTACCCCGGAAACAACGCACAAATAACGCAATTTCATCCGATGAGTTACAGGCTAAACATAATGACATACCTGTTAAGACTGTCATGAAGCGATTGTAGAAAACTGAAATGAACTCAAATATATCGATCACTGGTTTACCCCAACATGACCGATTGTTAAGCAAATAGACTGATGTATAGTCATTCTCAAATACAACTCAGTGTTTCAGGGAGGGGTAACAAAGTGGGCGACACAATGTTACGGCGAGTAGAGAATTGACACTTTCAATTACAAGATCCAAGACGGGTGGAGTACATACACGAACGTAACGTCTACAAAATCACTCGTTTTATAGACTAATACATCTTCTACGTCTCTGTTGCGACATTACGTACAGTGCATGAACACACACAGTGATCGTCTACCAGCAATAGAAACATTTCCGTATCTGGGTCACATTTACGATCGTTATAAGGAAAGTTAGTCGCTTTATAGCCACTTTATTCCAAAACGTAGTTGTATATCTTTTTATAGACTGAAATAATCAGTTCATCTTTAGTATTACTCATAGTTAACAAGATCCGATCTGGCTTTATGTACAACGTAACGTAACGAAAACAATGACAATCTCGTGCTACACAAATGTTGGGCAGTTTTAATTTCATTTGAATTATTAATGAACCTTTTTAATCCCTGTCACAACTTTGCTTCCATTAATGCGAGATATTTGTAAACCATCAATTACAAAAAATATTATCAACAACTTTTGTGCGTGCAATAAAAAATCGTTGGCATGATTTTGCAATCAATATCTGGCATTTTCCTCCTTTAAATAGTTGGAAAGCAGGACTTATTGTGTCATTCATAACGTCATTAATCCAAAATTGCCTAAACATATAAATAATGCATTTACCATTTAAAAACAATCGCGTCAATTTCAATGGTTAACGGGAAACAATTTTGAAGGAAATGTCAGAACATGAGTATTGTTAGATGCCAGGTTCTGCCTCAATGTTATATTATTCTTCTGACTGCTATGCCATCACCTAAAGTAATGACATTTTCTTTCTTTCCTCTTCCTCAACCCACCCTCTCTCGCTCTCTCTCTCTCTCTCTCTCTCTCTCTCTCTCTCTCTCTATTCCCGTCTTCAGTTTTCCATCCCTTTTTACCTCTGCCTCTCTCTCTCTCTGTCTCTCTTTTTCTCTATCCCTCATTCTCTCTATAATTGTTAGCCCGTCTTCATCTCTCCCCCCTCTCTCTCTCCCCCTCTCTCTCTCTCTCTCTCACACCTACTCTCTTTATGTGTAAAAACTCGGAAAATTCCTACTAACAATTACTGACGAAAGCAAGTTGGCACAATTTAAAGAAGATAAGACAATTGAACACTCACTCATTGAACCCCCATATTCTGTCTCACAAAACATGTCAGAAAGTGTTGAGCTAAAATGAGGCTAACACTGATCTGTATAGACCTGTCAATAGCAGATACAAGAATAAAGTTCAACTTCAGATTGTTTCTGTTCAATGGTAAATCTACTCAATATCTTAGAATATGTCCACAAACTCATACATTTTTTCTTATAATTGACGCATATGCAAACATTTGATTTACAAGTAGGACACTATAGTGTTTGTGTAATTACTTCACAGGTAGAGGTTTCAAATAAAATGTCTATAACAAACCTTTCACTCGTTGGCACATTCTTGAACCTTTGTTCCGATGCAATTTTATGAACAATAACGATGCATACTACTAATGTCATTGTTACTAACAACAAAATAACCTGACAGTTAAAAAAAGCTTTGATACCACCCGGGTAGAGTTATACGGGTATACTATATTAGGTGCTCTTGTTATTGGGTTTTTATTGTCACTGGTTTGTTCTGCTCAGTGTCACAATACCGGACATTACTACGGGGAGTTATTAGTTACGTACATAGAGACACATGTTTTGGACTCAAGTTACTTATCCATATCCGTAACTCATTTCCCGTATACATGCTAACACTCCATTAATTCTACCCACTGATTAAAAGTAGTATTTAATTATGAAGTAACGTGCGGTAATTGACACGTGTTGCGTTTAAACGATTACGATTGGTCAACCAAAGGCTTTCGCTTACGCCCAGCTTGTTGAGTCGATAAACCTTTTGCAACGGTAGAGAGCTTATGTTGGAATCGAAATAAATATCGGTCTTACTAGTGTATCTTGGTGCCCACGCTGCTTGAACTGAAGGCGCCTGCAGGCCTTTTTAGAGAGTAACTTGCTATATAAGTGCCATTATTACAAACGACGGTATTGCTAAAATGATGAGTGACTAACAGTTAAAGAACCTTAGGACTCTGATCAACACCGCGCTTTGTTTTTGACGAAAGAAGTATTATGTTAGCAGGGATTTAAAATGTCAACAGCTTGAATTTTTTAAGTAGGAAAATTAGAAACAAAATATTTAAAACAAACTAAATATAGTAACGGATTTAAGAGAACATTGTATTCATCGATATTTTATTTTGAGGTAAACACAAGGAACTTCAGCAATAATGATCGGTTTATCAGCACTTCTAGAACACAGTATCGCCATGTCATCGGTTCAAATATTTCTAATAATTTCATGCAGCCCTTTCATTCTTGGATTGCCTTTACTAGACGGACCTTCAAATCTTAAAAAGGTAAGTACAAGTTAAATTGACTTAAATGTAACTTGAAAGCATAAACAAGTGTACTAACATATATCTGTTGGACATTTTCGCACATGTTATATTGTATGTTTTTTGACAACATGTAATGCTGTTTTAGTGGTTATAAGCTTCAGTTTTGTCATTTTGTAAGTAGAGCAAATCTATATCAGACAAAATAGATATACAACAATTATATATGGTCATTTCTTTTACTCGCTTGACGATTGTTACAATCCAAACGAGGACAGAATTGTGCTTTAGGCCAACTTCATACGAGTAGTCGTTTCCATACATTTATTGTATATATATATATATATATATATATATATATATATATATATATATATATATGTTTGCGAGGAAATAGATGTAAACGTGACAAAGCACTGATAAGTTAAATCTGTAATTCACGTACTAGCTAAATATAGTTGTAAGCGTAGGCTTGTGTATGTTGTTTTAAAGCGTACATAAGTATGGATGGTGTGTATGGGAGAGCTTTTCATGCGGCTTGTCAGAAAGATACGATTATAGCAGATAATAAAATTGCGTAATATTAATCTTCGAATAATGATAATGTTACAGACAAAATGTCCCTCATTGTTAGGTTGGCTTTGAAATACCGTGTACAAATGTATTTGTTTTAGTCTTAGTCTTTATTAGTCTTTATCTAAATTGAATGCAATCGTCACACATTCTTATACATGTTACTGAATTCATAAACTTATCTTGGTTGAACATTATATACTAGCCATAATTCATGACAAGAGTGTTTCTCGCTGAAAGAGGCCGGAAATATTGTATTTGTTATTTGTATTTCGAAGGATCTCAGGATTTGCTTTTCATGGAATTGTATCGTAAGAAGCCATTAAGTCGCAGATGTTCACACATTCGTTGCTTTTCAACTTGACTACAAAGAACGTATTTTACTTTTTCAAACGGTGATTGTATTACAGATATTTCAATGACATCAGGCCCATGTTTGAGATCAAATGTAGTTCGACGAAGTCGCTTGTATACAAACAAATATTGCATTTCATCCTATTGACTTGGAAACATGGATACGTTTTCGCCGAATACATAGCTAGTTTATTTCTATTCAAAGACGTATTAAGTTCATGTTAACAAATGAAAAACGTCCCCACTTTTGCTACTAATCATATATCACCAAAGTCTTTCCAACACGTTGTTCAACACTCACTCATTAAATACAACTTACATCCCGTCCTTCCTTACTGGCAGACTCTCATATGTCTAACTTTACGAAGTAAACGTAGATGAACTTTTGTTATCTGTGTGTTAACATGTGTTTGTCCATGCGCGTATGTATTATGTATGAACTTCTCCTGACGAGATTATTTACTTAACATCACAAGCATGGGACAAAACAATTGCAATATGAAATTGGAACAACTGTCATCAAAGGTACATTCATCGTCATCTTAATATAATATAAGATACACTATAAATGTGCAAAATAGTATATAGTCATGTATGTTAATGCATTTTGTACAGCTGAGTCAAGGCAATATAATGTTATATCTGTGCGAACAAGCTTATAATAATATTGAGTAAAAACAGGTGACGTTACTAAACAGTTGTTTAGAAAAACACTACATGTGTTCTGTGCGACACGAGTGAAACTATACTATTTACCATGCTCGTTGTTGTTTTTAACAATTGTTCAATCGGAAAATGTTCTTTCCTCAGGTTTTCCAAATTCAAGCATGTTTCGAACAATGTATTTTAAATATCCGTAAGTGTGGTACCTATTTTTTATGCCGATGAATTTAGTCCAGTAAATTAAGAGTAGTACTTTTACTTAGAAGAATTCAATCCCCCATATATACTGTCTACTTGTTCAGACGCCTTGAATGACTATCCGTTAAAGTTTCTTTCCGTGTTATATGTACTTTGAATAAATAGTTGTACAAATACAATACCAAAAGACCTACTCAAATGAAAGTTTGTTTTCCCTGTACTCAATTTGCACGTTTTGAAGTTTAATTTACTTGTAGTTGATACGTGGTTAAGCGGTACTTAAGATGAGTTGGAGTAATTTTCAAGTCGCCAGAAAGACTGAGATAACCACGCTTTTTGTATTAAGCTCAGGGGAAACATCAGTCATTTAGATGATAATATGCCATCCACGTGTGTAAAACAGTGAGACTTCTTGGTACACAATTAGAACGCTTAGAGTAAAAGTTTATTGTGCTGATGCTTCTATTGGTATACTAATTGTTATGGAGTCACTAGTTTATCACTACTAATTTCAAAATAAAAGACCAGTGATAGCAATTGATTTATTTAAGCCTCAATAAAAATGACTATTTATGTACATTAATATACCGCTGCAGGAGAAGTATGCTGTAGAGTTGTTTTACAAATGCTTAGAGTTAAGGCTTACTGTTTATTAGATTTGTATTGCGAGCGCGTCAGATTTTGTTAATGTGTCCGTCACGCCTAATGTTCGTTGACATTCTATCTCATAAACTTGTTATTTTCCTAACATGAAAGTTTCCCTGTTCTGATGATGCTTATGAGTTGGATCAAAGAGAAACCTCATTGGACAATGTCTTAACTTCGTCTAGATGGGCCCAATAAATCACGTACAATTTCCATTCGATCCAGGCTGTTCAAGACGCCTAATTCAATAACGATTGCTAAATACTTGTGTGCTTTTTTCGATAATCACAATTATTAGAAGACTTCTATTGAAATGAAATTAATCAATTAAGTCTGTACTGGTGATCACATACTTTGTTAGTGGTAATTTTGAAGCAGAAATATGAGTTGTCTGCAAGTTTCAAGGACAGACACAACTTGGCTCGTATATTCATGTTTATTCCTATGCAGTCAGTGTTTAGATGAGTTATCCCCTCTTATTGTCTATGCCATTTTCCTCATCTAAATTTGCAAACTAAGTCTTATTATGTTTGAAAAGTATAATGGATTTAGTAACGAGCTGTTTTGTGTTAGCCTCTCAAGAAAATGTGTATTGTGGCACATGACTAATTCTCGTTCGTGGTAATTCTAAAACAATGATAATTACCTTAAAGTAGAGCGTTGTTTGAATTCGTCTTACATGTCATACATTTGAACCTGAATTAAATTAAAGTGATGAGCTCCCTCTGACGAATCTGCTCTCGATATGTTTGGACCTACCGCATATCATACGGTCAGAAAACTAAACTTTCAAGTGTCATTGCAAATTAAATATAGTATCTAAAATGGCAAGAAAGCTCATTTAATTATCAAGACATAATCCACGAGTACCAATAGTCATCTTAAACCCGAAGTAGCAACAATAGGTGTAGATGGTTGAACATATTACAAATGTCCATGTTGTTTTAGTCAATATTTAATATTTAAGAGGGTAACATAACTGTTGATATGGTATGAGGAGGCTTCTCTGTTATCCATATGAGTGATTTTATAGTTGTAAATAAGTCAAGGTTGATATTACGGACGGCGGTGGGGAAACAATTCTACACCATTTTCTGACACCGTGTTTGAGTTGTTTGATTGTTGACAGCCATATTATCCAATAGTTGACTCTCTTTTATTTACATGCATATTTTCTGAATGGACATTTGTTACCTCGAGGCCCGGCTTCAATTAGTCTAATGGAAATGAGTCTCCATCTGTCAGTTGTAAACTATGTCAGGACAGTGTGTGTTTACTCAGACAGAATTAACGAGCTTACTGCTAATGTATGAGTTAGTTATGCGGACAAGCTTAGTGGAGTTCGCACCATTATCAGCATGAATAATAGTTAGGCCGTTATATCCTATCGCTATAAATTTACTCACAGCGTTTGTTTTCTAGCCACGTTTATTATATGTATAATTTGCTCTCATTGTACGTGTGGTCATACTTTTTCTATTCCTGTGAGTTTCTATGTCAATATCATGTTAATAAGTTTTTGTTTGTTTCGATCGCTTGAATGATTTAATGTTGTTGTTATTCTGTAAATTGTCCCATCATGAAATATACTCATTTATTTAAAACACCAGAAACAACAACAACAACAACAACACCAAACACAGCACTTCAATGTTTCAAAATAAAGTATTATAATAAATACTTTCCATTTACTGAATATCTTGATAGGTAGTATATGGCAATCACGATAGTACATACATTTAATACATGAAATGTAAGTGAGCACTCTTTGAAGTAGATGATGAAATGCGCAGCCATGTAGTTACGTATAGTTTCTTTATCATCACTTTGTAAATCATTGTTTTGAACAGTTTCCTTTGCTTAATGTTTTCATGTTTGACATCTTGTGTCGATCAAACGTGAGCACCCTCTACCCGCATGATTAAATAGCCATCGACGCTAACAAGTACACCACATGGCATACGTAGTGTATGTATATTTTGTATAGACTGAACACAACTGAACAGAACCAACGATAACTGAATTAAAGTGTACATTTTGACAGTTTATGTCTGGCACGCATATAATTGTTTGTTCCAATTTGTTTAATGTTACTAACATTACATTATGCAATCCACCACTCGTTGAGTATGTATTATATATTTTCCAACTACCTTGCGAATTGTATGACACACACTTTTCTTAAGGATTAAATATCTGACTCATAATTCATTTATCAAGTGTACTCTATATGTGTGGAGTTATAGGTACATACACAATGGAAACAGTGTTGTTGTTGTATAAGCCAAACATTCATGGAACATTCCCTCTGTTTGGAAAGGTGCACTGGACGTCTGACGAATGTTAAAGAAGCTTCAATGTTTCTTGATAACACATCTTTTAAAGTCAAGATCACCACATTACTGTTCGTTGGCTGGCCTTTAACTAATCTCGTGATTTTCCTGCAACCGTTCCACAGCACAGTGCCTGCAGCACGGGCCGCCCTGGATTTGAGCAAGTGTCGTTTTAACACTCAATTACCATACATTACATGCTCACTTAGACAATGGCAAACGACTGTCCAAAGAGCTTGGCTTGTTCAATATTTCAAACAATTTTGAGATGCTCGTGTGCCTCAGACTGCCACAGTGTTCCATGCTCTAGTGTGTTTATATTTGTTAATACATTGGTGAAGATGTATGTAAACAGGAGGAATGGAAACATTACGTTGTCGAGCAAATGTTAATATATACGCTGACCTTGAATAACTGTCAATATCTTTTTCATGTAAAATACATTTTACCAGTTAATCATGTTTATCGATTCTAACAATAAACGTTTTTCTCTATATCTTGATAACAACATTCTAAGTTCCAACTTGAACGAACTTCTTACATTGTAATTCTAAAACTTCACAGAAATACTTCAACCAGTTCAGTTATGGTCATACTATGTCTACGCAATATATCGACGTTATTTTTACAAGCTGTTTTTGGACAATAGATTCCCGCACTATGAAATTAATTCCGTCGTGAAAACAACATGACAACACAAACCCTTTCTGAGCATGGAGCATTGTGGCCATTAATAACACCGATATGAATGAAATATTGTCAGTTCATATTGGTATTACAAAATATGACCGGTTTGTCGCCGCTGGCATCATTGGGTTTGTTTACTTTAGCCGCAGTTGTTAAATTGATTACAACTTAGAATCACCTCTCCGTTACCGACCGTGTCTGTTTGTTGTACTTTCTAGATACTCTAAATCCAGTTACTCATTACAGGTGCGTTCTTAATTTCTATACACCAGGTGGGAAAAAGCATTTTTGTCATACATCTTTTTAATGACAATCGGATACGCGCTTCTACTACCCTTACTCTGGCTATACTCGAATATCCAAAACAAGTAGAACATAGATAATAGTTGTCTTACACCTACTGGTGGGTTGAAGATACGTACAGGAAAGACATAAACGTGAAATTATTGATTAACTGACCTATAGATATGACACGGTTTAGGCGGGCTAATCAGTTTGATCCAGTTTTTTAGCATTTAACAAGTTATGAAAAGGCTCGTTAACTTACCTGTGCCTAATTGGGAAGCTAGTGACAACCGCATGCGGATACGTACATCTGACCTGTTGAATTGAAAAGGGAATATGTGTTTATTAACCAGTTCGAACTACGTCTTTAGTACCTCATTAGAAGAAAATACTTAGGACGGTTTTATATTGCGTCGGAATTTAACGTCCGCCTTTTCATCAGCAAAATTCACCGGCATTGCATCATTCGTTTAAATACCGTATGACATTTGAATAAACATTAGTGGCTAACATGAAATAGTGTTAATTTCCAGTTGCGCAGTTGTGTTAATTTCTTAGACTAATGACTTGTTTTATCCTGAGCGTGGGTGGTACTGCGGTATTTTTATCGCGGCATTCAATATCAATATTTTCATGTTAAAGGTCGGATTGTGGTCGCGCAGGAATTTGTATTTTTCTAATTGTTTGGTCCATGGTTAACGTTAGAAGAGAACTCGTTTAAAGCAAAGTACATGAGCAAGACACCAGCGGAATGCAAAGTACATGATCAAGACACCAGCGGAATGTTGATCAATGCTCACATAACTTCTGGGGACAGCCTATCATTTCGTATTAAACGCTTTACTTTGGCATCAGCTTTTTCTTTTAGGAATGATTTGTGTCGTAGTTTTTGGGTTGGGTCTGTACGAATTCATCTATGTAAACCACAGTTGTGTCACCATTAATACACGTGTACGACCGAACAATACAAATATGCTGTTCTAGAGAAATTCTATGTGTACAAGCGTGCTCAGAACTGTTAGTTATATTCGGTTCTACGAAGGCTCGAAATACCGGCATCGTGTGATTAATTTGACCAGTATGACGGTAACACATCGAAGACGGATGGACTCTATTCTGTGGTTAATTTGTCGATCTGTCATCCTGTCTAACCTTTCAAACGACTCTTCTAATTACTGACCAGTAGACATGATGAGATGAGTTGCTTGTCCGTACAGTGTGGTCAACAGACTTCAGCTGGTTCAATGTTTTGGTGCGGTAACGTAGTGCTAGTAACGGAAACAATAACGTAGTAATAATAGAACAATGCTGAAAATAGACCAATCAAAAATGTAAATAAATATAATTCAACTAATAACAAATTACGTTTCACATGTACCAGTTGATATAACGAGTTTTGTTGTCAAACTTGCAAACATTGATGTGGCGTTGTTATAGTCTTGTCAATCGAATTCATTACAACTATATACTGCACTTTTGAACGTAACGATCATAACATTACCTAAACATGAATGCCGATATGTATTGTTTTTTACTCTCATTTAAACTAAATCCCAGTAAAGGTCTGAATAAACACAATGCAAGAATGCATCATATCAATCTTTAAACGTATGAAGTTTTTGTGTGTGCCTTTGTGTGTTTATTTTATCTTCTAGGCACAGCTCATCTATCATTTAAACCGGAAGTATCAGGTCAGTTTAACTAATCATTAACACCAATTACAACCGATATGTCAACCAAGCGCACTTTTATATTCAAAGTCCAGAAAAACAACAACCTCACGTTTGATGGATTGCTTTGTTATGAACTGTTTTCAGAACGATGGAAGTTAAAAGTACAGTAAAGTATGTTTATATGGTTCTGGAAATCATTTAAACGAAACAGAGCAAACTTTGTTTTATTTTAAAAATTACCTTTAAAGTTTGTATTCGTATATTGGTTAGATATCACATTCAATACGGTTGTATTAAATAAGGGTTGATACGATAAAAAACTAATTGGCTCAAACCACCACTTGTGTTCACCATTTAGATTTTTAGATTATAAAACAGTATTTTAGAAACGATATGAAACATTCACATTGCCGATTATACTGAGTGAAGATGGTACTGATTTAAAATGTATACCTACCAAGAGAGGTCGAAACATAGTAAGTCAAGTTTTGTTAGCAAACAGTTTGACACTCTACCGTATACATGTACTTTAACCGTTGTTGTACTCTTGATTTGTTACCCAATCCCCTCTAGCACAAAGAACACTTGGAAGTATAGAAATTAACAAAACCTTCTCACCTCACGAATCAAACATCACCGATTTATTTATCATGTTTACAACATCCTTTTCTAATCAGGGTCTCGGTAAAATCGATTTAATTTCTCTTGAATATTTTGTTTTTCTGTACATAACAAATTGTCGGTTTGCATGACTTCTTCGAGTATATCTCCCCTCGTGACATTGGACTGTTTTGTGCCAGAGTAAAAAGGTCCTTCTAGGACATTTTGACACCAAGGGTTGGGCACTACGACTGCTGTTAGTTGTTTGCTTTATCTTAACACACAATTAACGTTGTTCAATTTACGTTCTTCAAAAGTAGTGTACAAGCCCAATCGATAACAGTAATGGTGGCGATAACAAAACATGTATCAGTTAACAATACAAGAATGTTGTTACCCTACCAGTGTACACTGATGCTGATTCTGTGAAACGTAAACCTTTAAGTACACTTAATGTAAAACACAAGTTGACCTTCTATGATTGGGCTTTAAACGTATACATGAATAGTTCCAATACAAAGCTAACATATACCTTTGTTATTGACGTGTGTCATCGCTTCTGTAAGCACTTCACATTTGTCTCACGTAGATTCCACTGGTAAACTCTGTGATTATATAATCTCTTTTTGTACAATGTGTGTCAATTTTAAACATCGAAACAATGTCGAAGTCAGGTTTAACATCATCGTCGGCATCTGTGATGTGGCAAACGTCATTTATATCTTTAATTTTGAATAGGCGCAATTACTATGTCTGAGAAAAGGAAATTCGAAAGGTGGTAAACAGTTGTAGGTGATTAACATAATTTGAGAACCATCATGCATCCAATGCACATTATATTTAAGACGTTAAGATGTCTAGAATGTTATGTTACGAACACTCTACAACTAATGGCTGACATCTGGTTCGGTTAACCAAGGAGGGGTTTTGTTAGCTGATCACCACATACATAACTGTATCCGAAAATGAAGTTAAACCAAGCGAAGCATACAAACACAAATACACTGTTTGACAATTCATGTGAATAGTTTGCAAAATACATGTACACACATCATGTCAGTACGTTGTCAAACTTTCTTTTTCAAAAACGTATTGACCTTCAATGGGTAACAAAACCAACTTGTACATGAGCTATGCATTGGCACTGAATGTGTTAGCGTCTAATGTTACGTTGTCCATGCGTTGTTGAAACCTTGCCAATCAGAACTGCAACAACAACAGGAAAAGAAAACAATTGAGAATGTCAGCGCAAGACGACATCTACTTGACTATATTTGACAAGAAAGAGTAAACACAATGATATTATGACGACTAAGGATGAAATATGGCGTATCATTGTTGTATAGTACATCGGAGAATCATTCATATTGCGTAATCTTTTATCTGACCTGTTTGATGTAAGATTATTTGTTGAGGAAATTGTCGTCAATAGACAAAAAAACACATATAATATTTGTGTCTACGACAATAAAAGTGTGGTAGAGCCAAGAGTTTGTTTTTATATCGTTCTTACGAAACAATACGGCCTTCTGAGAATCGTGTTATGAGTGTTATATGACCATAAAGTTATGCCTTTTCCGGACAACCATCTTGTTATGAGAGCTAGTAAATAACTGAAAACATTTTTCATATTCCACATATTCTGAATAATGTAAAACAGATGAAATAACCAGATCTGACGTAAAAAGTCTATCAAAAAGCTGGATATGTCATTTCTGTTGAATGTTTCGCTATTATGGACAATAAATAAGCGTCTCAGACAAAAGCAGTCCTAATACGATAAGAAGGGTTCCCAGTTATTTTACGTTGTGAGCATTTGTGACAATATAGTGAAGCAATGTTCAAGCCAAAGCGGACTACATGTATTAAGAACATGTATCGTGACGATCTACTAGACGGTAGCCCGGGATGGATAATCTTAAAAAAAGGAGATAATCTCGATACAGATATACATTTCTATAAGAGGGTGAGCTCCCAAGTGACCCTGTTCGAGAAGAAAACGTTGCAAATTGTATAGAGTATAAAAGGACATAACACAGAGACACACACTATGTGCTCATTGTGGGCGGTATCGGTAATGGTTTGGGTCTGGTTTGAAGCTTAGGGGGTAAAAACAAGGCACATCTTCGTACAGAGGTCATCCCATAAATGACAAAGTGTATTCGTGATAGAGCTAGATCAATGATATAATTGAGGAAATATATCATGTGAACAGTAAGTTACAGCAAAAGAACAAATACACCGATCATTTAACATTGTACAAGTATGTAACTCGACCAGGTCATATATTCAAAAAACAACAATCGTACATGTCCCTCTGGTCATTTTGGTTGTACGAGATGTTGTTGCCTTATATAATGACAAAAGGAGTTACAATTGTCTGCATAACAATGGTAAATACCTCTACTTCCAAGAAGCATGGCGTAATAGGACAAACGTTTGTTAAATAGAAGAACAAAACCCGTTTAGTAAATATCATCTTAAGCCCGTTTTGGGAAATGAAATTATCCAAGAAAAAACATATTCAAGGAGAAGCTTTTTATCTCAACAATAAAATTGAAAGCTAGATGTATTCTGATGATTAAAATATCGGATATGTTTGTTGCTCTTTAATTGTCGACGTAGAGTCTAAAACCAAATTTAACATTATTTCGTAGGAGCATTGATAATTCAATTTTCGTCTTGTCAAAGGAGAATGTAAATCTTCATTGACAGATAGCTCTAATTATGTCTTCAACATTACTTTGTATCATCCTTAATATTACATCGCTATATTTTCTAGAGGTTTTTAAAGGACCGACCAAGGCATAACGAAGAAATTCATATTTCAAGATGTTTTATCAATACATGAGATAAGCTATTGAACTGTTTTTTCTTCTTCTTGGAAGTCTCAAATTTTGTCATTGCAGTTTTGTGTTTATTCGATGTGTAAGATACGATCCATTTACTGATTTAGATTTTTTACATTACTTATGAATTACTAAACCAATTGAGGTTTTGTATAATAACGTTGACGATGCTTTCAAAAAAAAGAGAGAAAACAACACTGCGGATGATGGTCATAGTATTAATACTCTATTAAACTATTATCATGTATTTTGTACAAGAAATGCATCACTAAATGTACACTTGTCTTGGTATTGTTTTCTTCTCAATCTTTGCTAGTATAGTATAGTTCAGGCCGGGGGTCCTTCACAATGAAACTAATTAAATGGATTTCTCCCCATATAACATCTTAGAAAGTGTACAACTAAACGAGGTTCACGTGCAGAAACCTCGGCCTTGTACTTTGATATATTTTTTGTAATTTACCAGTTTGAGACCTGCTATAGATGTAACACTACGACTAGTAAGAGTGTCTGTTTATTTTACGATGTTTTTGATTAGCAGTGTTTTACATTGACAAATAGTATGGGACATCAAAATACCTAAGTAATGAGAGCTATATATCGTTCACTATTATACATACATAGTCTTATCTATGCAAATATCAATAACAAAGAAGACAATAACGGCCAGTTGTGAGAGTAAAATACGTCTTCAGATCATTGGCATTCTACGAGAACCAATATTTGTTGTTATGTTCTTATCTGTATCGTCATAAATGTGCCATACCTCAGTAGTATTTAAAATAAAGTTGACTCAGTGTAATGTGATTAAGGAATATAAAGAGCAGTTTGAGTTTAGGAATAAATAATTTAAAACCAGCCCGACACCGTTCATAGTTAAATGCTTTGCAACGGTTTTAGTGGCATACTTTACTGTACTTATAAAACCATGATCCGTACTAAAGGTTACAGTCAGAAACGATAATCTTAAAACAAGTTATTGTTTCAACAGGAAAACCATTTGGTATTCAGTACAGCACTGCATGCTACTAGATTTATCACTATTGACTGATCGCCGTACTCAACAACACGTCCCCTTGGGTTGTAGTTGTTTCAGAGAGATCTACAACACTGAATTACACCAGAACCATCTAAACTAAAGTGTACTAATTGTGACACTGTGTAATATCACGTTGAACAGTTTTGTCCTTATCCACCGCATTTCTTAGTTTGCTCTCGTTGACTTCTAGTCATCAACAATCGTCTCTTAACATATCATGGATCTAAATGAAGTTCATGAAAAGGACCTGGCTCACACTGGAGGCTTTTCCCAGTAGTTTTCTCATTACCCATGCCTAATACATTATCCACTTGTCATTGATTACATTTGGGATCGCTTGACCGGTCATACATTTTGAAACCAATAAGTTGTCATTAGATTATCCGCTTCCGGGTATTCTCTTTGAAAGGATAAGACAAATCTTCGAGGACAAACAACATGGTATTGGATGCGTTGCAGGAAAGGATTGCCAGAAAGAGTTCACATTAATAACAATCCCAACCATCCCCCATCACTCATAAATATGTCAACAATTCTGACAAAATCTAGGTATACAGGTGTCCGGCGGGATATATAGTATACTTACCCCTATGTTTAGAATATGATGCCAAGAGTTGTATGGTTTACTCAATTTAAGAACAGGTTATTGTTTTTCATTGTGGGCCCTACCAGCAGCCGTCTTTGGTATGCCACAACTGGCGGAACACATAGTATTTCATAGGAATGATATATGTACCAAAGCGTTGAATGAAAGGGCTGTGGTCCAAGTGGTCTTCCCAGAAAGTAACCACTAGCATTTAACAGAATGACAAAGTACAGATCAACAACCGGTGCAATTAATTAGTATAAGGAAAGTTTTATTAATGTACCGTTAGTTGCAGTAAATATATACTAACGGATATGCTACGTTTAGCCAATTCATCTAACAGTAGTACATAGTTATTCTGTCGTAGAACAATATCATCCCTTCAGACACGTCGATGCATTATTATTTTTCACCACAATCCAGTCAAATTTATTGCAATCACACCTGTCGCTCTAACAATTATTTACGATTATAATTGGGCAAGTGTTCCTAGACCTGTCGACTAAAGTGGCATATAAATCTCAAATAAGTTCGTATGTCTGGTCTCTGGAGACACACCGCCTTGACATTTGTCACATGCCTTAACCCCCGCTATGACAACTGTCGGTTTGTTGGGGCTGTCCATTACACTAATTGGCAGCACATCCCGAGGTTACACACATTCATTCAGTAAATTCACATGTAAATCACGGAGCGTAAATATATTAGTAACGTTACCTCTGGCTATACTATTGAACCGGAAATGAATTATGGTGTAAATAATGATTTAGTGAGAGTGGATTAGAAGCCAGTACTTGTTGTTTGGGTAATTACAGCCATTGGAGCTGCCATTGTTCTTTGACAATATATATGGAAGTGCGGTCAATTTATATAAACAAATCCATGAAGCAATTGTTGCGCCAAACAATGACTATAACTTCGTTGTTTAAGCCGTGGTGTATTTCTTAAATTGTATAAAAAGACGTTGGATTAAGGTACTTCATACCATATGTGTAAAGTGGACTAATCTTACACATAGCTGAATACTCTGTTTGTAGTTACATATATGTTCATTTGTAAATAATTCCTGTATCCGGTTTATCTCTTATACGGCCAAATAAGTCTTTAAAGCAAGCTGTTTCTTACAATAGACGATATACATGTATCAAATCTCCCTGATGGGAAGCGTTTATACCATTTTTTATTATTTTCACGAGGTTTTATTGTAAATATACTTCATCGATTTGCAACGGGCGAAGCAATTAGTGAGGATTAACCTTCTTCTGTAAGACTGGGCATCCTTTCAACGTGCTTGTTTCACGAACACAAATAATATTCATACTTTCGCAAGCAAGGATAGTCATTGTAGATTGCCTTTGAGGAGGATTGCTTGAAGTCCAAATGAAGGAGTGTAGTACCATCAAACTGATTTCTGCCAATCCATCTGTACTTAATTGTTTCTGCCGAGACTGCTTCTTTCTTTGAACTCAAATTGAATGAAATATACTCATTTAAAGTACACCTATGATGCAGCCATTAGTTAATCAAACAGTGTGAACATCCTATAGACAAAGGCTCGCACATCTATGTTAATATATGTGTACTTTAAACTACGACGGTTAGTTCCATGTACAAGCAAAGTTAAACCAAATGCTTACACTAAACACATTTATGAAAGCGCCTTAATGTTTTGGCAACCCCTTAAACACACTCAGGTTGTACGATTATAATTATGCAAAAACAATTCTTAATCATTGACCAATGCATGTATCTCAAAGTACACATTGGGTTTGGTTTCAACTGAAATATGTCCATGTATGAAATATGAAGCAATATCATATATATGATCCTTTTGGATGTTTTTCTCTTTTTTTCTATTGTTTAGAAAGCATGATATGAATTTGAGTATATGGGTATATATCCTATTACTGAACTCTTAAACTTGCAGAAGCATCGACATGACAATGCTTAGTTTTCTCTTGAAATAATAGCAACAGTTCGTTGGTTGATCACATACTCTTCCATAACGATCCATAGATTGATTGACTTCATCAATTATGTGTATATAAAACACCAGCCTGAGAACAAATGTATTCGAGAAAAAATCTTGTGTACCTAACTATTCGCGTATTTATAACAAATGATACTAGAGTCAAACTGGACACTGCAGTAAATGCCATATATATCATAGACATAGCTACGACAGTTTTCCTTTTAATCATCAATACAGGCCTATATTGTTTGCACTGTTTCCAGGCCAATGATCTAAAGCAATGAGAACACCTTAAGTGGTCAATTATATGACACCGAATACTAGTAGTAAAACTGGTCCCCATTATTTCGCCGTCTACAATATATCGTTTAGTTCTACTTATGTTTTCTTGATTACTTTGATAACAAAATAATACTTTAGTTGTGTCAAACGTGCTTGTTATATTAACGACCTGATATAAATCAACATGTCTTTCTTATTTATAACAACACCATGTTTAAATAAAATTTATTACAGCATTGCGTCATTACATAAGAAGTTCCTTCGATTTATCATTTTCTGTTCGTTCTCGTAATAAGCGGATTAACTTTCTGAAGGAACTTTTTTAATTTAGTTGAAAGTGGATGTGTACCTTTAAAGAGTGACGTCCCAGTTTGGTTACAATGCATTCTTTTATATTACACATTTATATTGTAATTTCCTGGTAGATCTAGGTCCCTCGCAAAGCAATTTAATCTTGTACTGTTGGTGATGTTTTGCTTCATTAGTTGCACATGTTGCAAACTCTTTCATTGATCTTGGTTTGTCTTCACTACTATACATGTATTGAGGTTGCAATCATTGGTATTGAATAGCTGTTCTGAGCTGTTCTCTGACATGTGTGTATAGCGTTGACATACGAGCACTAGTTGTTGACATTTTGATCTTCCTTGTCTAGAAGCGATACATCAAGTAAGTTGGAGATCAATGGCCCAATAAATAGTTAGCTGTTGTTACTATACACACATATTGGTATACATGATAAAAGCGTTTTACACCTGAAGAGAATAATAGAACAATCAGATAACAAATATTCAACAGACATCTTGCACAACGCAAACAGCTCAGCGGTCACATGCGCCAAAAGTTGGACTAAAATGTGTTTACAACACAGTTATAGGTTATGTTATGTCAGTTTTAAGAACGGTTCGTATTATATCGCCATATTCATCGTGTCATAAACAATATTATACACACTAAATGAGATGTCTCTTGAAATATAGATAAATGTCTTCCGCCAATGCTGACAATCCTGGAGAGGTAGAGTCATGCTGAATAGAAGAGTGGAGCAATGAAATAGCGTGTTTAAGCCAATTAAATTAATTGGATTTTGACGACAAGGGCTGTCTGTGCCCTAGAAGGATTCTTGCGTAAACGAACAATTTATCACCAGTTGAAGAAGTGGGAATTTGGTTTTTATTCTTAAATTGCATGAGGGAAATATCGTGTTCAACAGTTTCAAATATTACTGCTGTTTTAAGAATTTCCATTTCAATATTGACGTCATTCAAATTACTAAGCATTTTTTTTGCTTTCCTTAACGTGAGCATTCAACTGTTGCCCGTAAATTGCAAATATTGCAAACCTAATTATTTCTGATGCACGTTTATCTATTTTCATTTTGTACCGGTAATTGACGACTGTTTGAATTGGTCAAAGTGGGTGAGATAGATCTCTGTAACTATTTTGTTATTGTGTCGTTTCCTGTCGTCATAATATCTTATTGTGGATCGTGATCTTGATAGTATCTCCCCCATTTCTCCACGGAATCACACATAATACCAGACATAGACATGTACATGGCATTTATGAGATCAGTGTGTCATTGCAAGTTATGTTATTGTTTAGACGTATACTATAGGGAACTGTCAACATAATAAGTTATACAAGCTAATCAAATGTGAATTATTGCCTTAAACTATGACCAGCACTATGCTATCAACACCTGAACTCAATCATGAACTATAAACAGGAATTTTAAACGTGTCAACATAGATGAAATGTGTAATCATTACTCTGTGCAGTCTCAGAATAGTGTACATGTAGACATTTGGCGCATTATATAGTGGATTATATTTTGATATAGTTTTTGTTATGACATATATACCGGTTTTGGCTACACATGTTCACGAGTAGGCTCTAGTTAACTTTACATGTTTCTGCTTTCAGTTCTACGAAGACGATGTATATAAGATGTACCCCAAATACCACTACATTCCGTCTTCACCAATAGCATCATTCCTCGACGAATACGGGTCACGGTCAGTGCCCACTGCTGAAAGGCTTAACGAACTACTTTTCCCCGATACAAACAATGATGACGTAATGAGTGACGTAGCCGATGATATTGACGTCATGTTCCCGGAACGCTTTGAGGACGACAAAGATAATCTTAGTGAGCCGAGATCGGACGATAAACTTGTTGGTGCACGTGCTAAACGGTTTGGATTCATGTTTCCAATTGGATATCAGCGATTAATACGCAACTACGCTGTGAGGCGACGACAATTTGCTGGTAGGTGTACTTTCAAAAGTCTAAGATATAAATGATAGGCAGAACTAAATCACTAGTTACTACAAGTAAACTGAATATATCTGAATGTAACAACTAGCAAGATCTTGGTCATGTGTTCTTCTCTCTAGATTATCGCAATATGGTTTCGTGAAATGTGTCCTTAACTTGTGTATAATTAATACATGGATAGGGGATACTCACAATTAAAGTCACATTCTTTTACCATAATACACGACGATAATTTCAAAGAACTTGTAATTTATCCTAATGTTTTGTCTGATGTTAAATTCCTTCTTATTACACATCATTGATAACTTACACACGACCCATGTTATTGTGCATTTCATTAGACGTATAATTACCCATTCCAATGTTTAAATATATGGTGTGTAACTCAACACAAGTACAACGGTTTCATTCGTTCTTTCAGATAAGCCATCAAAGAGACGTTTGGCATTCACAGCACTGAGAGGTCGTTGAGGGAGCCACCATGGGACCCATGTCCAGCTTTAACGGGATATCCTAATACTTATGTGCACATTGTACAGTTTACAACACTAGTTATATTGAATTGCTTCCATAAATTTTATGACTTTAAATGAGGACTGTGTTGGACTGTTACAGTTAAATACAGCGAAACAACTTCTAAAATTCGTTTCTTGAATTATACCCTTACTCTTGATACACTTGAATAAACGTAAACTGATTGGAGTTTATGATGTGTGTTTCATCTGGGCGTGGTTAAAAGTAAGGAAATACATACAACACTTCATCGTTTACTAACAGCTCCTTGGATGTTACAATTGGGCATTCATATTTGTAGTATGGTTATAACTACGAAACACAGTATGTTAGAACGTTTTAAACAATTACTAAAGTGCATATAGTTGTTTTATTTAAATACTATGTCATACAATGCAAAATAAATAATTGAAACTTGATTTATTTTAGTTTGTCATTTATACGTGAATATCCGATATAGCTTGAAAAGCAAGACATGTATTGGTCATCTGATGAGAACATTACACACTATATGACAGAGTGTGTGACAACTAGTTTGAGAAACATTTAGATTCTCTTAACATAACTTATTTATCCTACCATCGCTTTTTATATTTGACAGAAATTTGCCTGCCGTGTATACTATAGCTATCTACGACAGGATATACATGTAAGAGTGACGTCAGAAGTCAACATTGCTTGAATGCAAATGACCGCCATTTTTCTCTCAATTCAAAAGTTTGGCTGATGAATTACGCTGTTTGGTTGCATACATGTCGTTAATAATAGTTGTTGTGTTATTACATTTGCATTATTTGTAAAATAAAGGAATAACTCCGTCCTAGTTATCAGTATATCGTCTGTTTCACACGTTTACTGTTCGTTCTATTTATATCGATAAAACGGAAGTAGCCTTGAGTAAACATGACCTTTACAACAAAATAAAAACCCTGTCTGCTGTATGTTTTCTCCCGTTTCATTTGTTTAGACATTTTAAGACACACACACATGAAACCGTACATTTGCTCCACGCATTGCTCGTATCCTTATAATTGTTTTAATGTTCATCAATGTCCAGTCATGAATGGTCGAGGGAATTATTAGACAAGCACAAGAGTATAAGATTGGTTTAAAACAATATTTACACTTTCTTTTACAAAATTGAAATAAAACAATAATAAAATAAAACGATATCACCAGTTCATAGAACGTTCACAGTCCATACTACCAAGCCGCACGCAACCCTCTGGTTTACCGTCACCGTATCACCCTACATAAACGCTCATACAACGCCCCGTGTATCGTTCCAATATCACTCCTTGTATGGATCCTATAACGCCCCGTGTATCGTTCCAATATCACTCCTTGTATCGATCCTATAACGCCCTGTGTATTGTTCCAATATCACACATTGTATCGATCCTATAACGCCCCGTGTATCGTTCCAATATCACTCATTGTATCGATCCTATAACACATTGTGTATCGTTCCAATATCACCCCTTTGTATCGATCCTATAACGCCCCGTGTATCGTTCCAATATCGCTCCTTGTTTCGATCATATAACGCCCGGTCTAGTCACCTCCTTGTATCGATCCTATTATGCCCGGTCTATCTACCTCCTTGCATCGATCCTATAACACCCCGTGTATCGTTCCATTATCATTCCTTGTATCGATCCTATAACGCCCCGTGTATCGTTCCAATATCACTCATTGTATCGATCCTATAACGCCCGTGTATCGTTCCAATATTACACATTGTATCGATCCTATAACGCCGCGTGTATCGTTCCAATATCACTCCCTGTATCGATCCTAGAACGTCCCATGTATCGCTTCAATTTCACTCCTTGTATCGACCCTATAACGCCCCGTGTATCATTCCAATATCACTCCTTGTATCGATCCTATAACGTCCCATGTATCGTTCCAATTTCACTCCTTGTATCGATTCTATAACGCCCTGTGTATCTTTCCAATATCATTCCGTGTATTGATCCCATAACGCCTCGTGTATCGTTCCAATATCACTCATTGTATCGATCCTATAACGCCCTGTGCATCGTTCCAATATTACACCCTGTATCGATCCTATAACGCCCTGTGTATCGTTCCAATATCACTCCTTGTATCGATCCTATAACGCCCTGAGTATCGTTCAAATATCACTCCTTGTATCGATCCTATAACGCCCTGAGTATCGTTCTAATATCAATCATTGTATCGATCCTATAACGCTCCGTGTATCGTTCCAATATCAATCCTTGTATCGATCCTATAACGCCCCGTGTATCGTTCCAATATCAATCATTGTATCGATCCTATAACGTCCCGTGTATCGTTCCAATATCACTCATTGTATCGATCCTATAACGCCCTGTGTATCGTACCAATATCACTCCTTGTATCGATCCTATAACGCCCCGTTTATCTCACTCCTTGTATCGATCCTATAACGCACTGTGTATCGTTCCACCTGTGTATCTCTCATGTATCGCATTCGTACCCGTGAACGTACCCGTGAACCATGAACGTACCCGTGAACCTTGAACATACCCTTGAACATTGAACGTATGCTTGAACTTTGAATGAATTATCCATAACATAATTTACATTTCTATGAAAACATTATACACTATTTACTGAGTTATACCCACTCTTGAACAACATAATTTATATAATGACATTATTTTTACATGTCAAGGTTAAGAAAGAATAGCCCGCTTTCCTTAAAGTAATACTATGCGTATCTGAACACATTTGTTCAATCGTACGACATTGCTTCAGAAGCTTTAAACAACTTTTAAAGAGATCCATTACATGTATTAACCGATGCGAACGTGCTTGTTTTGATAGATACAGACCAAAGCATTTTTGTTAACGGACGCTTTTCGCTCCCGTCAGACATTCACCGACCAATAATTTATGCATAGCACCGTTTATATTTGAACATCGTAAATTTTATGGAAACTCGTATAACTTCGGCAATTTCCGCTTCTTAAAAAAACTGGGAAGTTTTTTTTTAACTTTTTAAATATTTTACCTTCGTTTTCAAAAATGTACGAAGGGGTCTTTATACGTTCATTATGTATATTTCTTGATATATTAACCGTCTGTTATACGTTCATTCATTTTCTTTAATATCAAATATGAGTATAATATTACTTTAACATTTATTAAAACCCCTATACAAACCCTAAAACTCACACATACTGAAAAATGAAAAGAAACCCACACAAGTTTAATAAATGCTTACAGACAACTTACCTTGAGGTCCAGACGTATGTAGGTGCCTATAATTTCATTAATTTATCCTAAATCTAAGCCATGCCTTCTCCCAAGCAGTGCTACTCCTAACTTTTACCAAACCTTCGAACTACAATGAGTATTAGTTATTTCACTAATAAACACATTTACAAAACATTCAACCCACCCTGATTATCAGTTATATCACTCATGGACACCTCGGTTGACTATCAACTGACCATTGCAGTTGTATTTTCCATATACAATTCCACAAGATTATCTATCCGACTTAGACCACGTGGCTATCACAGCTCTAAACTCGAAAGTCTCGTGAATTGTGCCCCTAACTAAACAAGCAGTTTCATTCCCACACTTTCTCTTCGTCTAAAAAGCATTGGTCATTTGCCAGTTGTGTTGAAACGTCTATGCAGGTTAGTCAACTTAAAAATGGAGATTTAAACTTTAAATAAGTTTGTAGAAAGCTACGATCTACTAGATCTTTTACTCAAACAGACATGTTGTCTACATAGGATGTGTTGAAAAATGAGATATGAGATAAAATTAAAACAAACTAATAGATACCGTCATGCTGAGTTTGCAACGGATTAGCGGCTGTAGCAGTAAATAGTACATCACATTTATTATAAAATATGTAGATAAATATGCGTTAAAAACTTGTCTTGGTCCACATCATGATGAAAGACGTTAAATGACTACAGGGTCAATACTCTTATTAAGGATTCAACAATTCAAAACTCAACAATTAAGGTGGTTTAGATGGAAACTGGGTTTTAACAACAATCTAAATGGCAAAACGGAGAAGGAAGATGATTGCATTCCTCAGAAACAGGCTCTTCAAAATGGAACAAAGATAGCACTTAAAAATGACTTGAATGCATTTAGCTTTAAATCTTACGAAGACACATATTTAAATCTGCCTGACAGGTTAAATAGTAGTGTGTCTAATTATGTGGTTCTACGTGTACACGTTTCGTTGAAGCATACATGTGACTCAGTCGTTTTGTTCTAATATAAGGATTGAAATAGTTAAACCTCATTATTAAAGCTCACAGTTGCTACGCTGTTTAACTTTACAGAAAAAGAGTAGAATGTAGGTTTACACTGTAGTGTTATTACTGAGGTTTTAATGTAAACGAAGTTATTTTAAGTTTCTTTCCTCACAAACCCTGACATAAGCATGTTGTACATTGTCCAGGTTCATTAAACACGTGAACAAAATGCATTGAACTCCAATTTTACATAATTACACTGACACTACAAACATGATTTGCACGGCTTTCACGATTGCATATATACATTTAGCAGGTAGTCTATACGATATAGAGGGGCTCAATACTGGGCGCTGATTGGCTGATAGAAGCAACCGTGGTCTTATTACCCTATTTACACTGAATACTATACTATACTATAAAAATGAATTTGCTACAATCAATGAATCGTTTTTGACTCACTGTGTATTCAATTTTGATTGACAGCACTGAGTGACAATGACGTCATTGTGATGACTTTCTTGAACTCGATTAAATCGTTGCATATTTGTGTCAAGAAATGGACCTTATATTCTCTGTATCAATGCTTTATTATCTGTCTTACTTACGTGTATATACCTTTGTGTTGAATCATCTCAATGCATGTCAGTGTTGTATGATTTAAATAGCATTCAATATTATGTTACTTTCTATGAATGAACAGACCATGTATAAGACGTTCAATGCCATCGTCAGGTAGAGTAGAAATACATGCTAGTTTAAACCGTATGTGATGTTCTTTGATTGACTCATTATATAAACACTCGTTATTGAACACAATGGTAAATAATTGATCGCACAAAAGTGCTCCTATATATACTCACCCAAAATTAAAACTTTTACACTGTTTAAAATGGGATATATTATACCTCATTTGCATAATTTGTTCTTATTTCAATGTGACGTCACCCGGTCATTTAATCTTTATGAAGCCCGGAGCAAACTGTTTATTGACGACCAAGGGCGTACAACTCTGTATCGACTGTTGCGGTATATCGGCCAATACATGTGTAATGGTGTGTTTACATAGGTAGATTGTTACAACGCGCATCATACGACACATGTGACAGCCTTTTGATTCGTAACACATATTATTGGTGTCTTAAGTCATTGTTAATTTTTTTTTTAATTCAGACCTTTGATAGTAATGAAATAATGTGTTTGTGTAATTAAACAGTTTCTGTTTTTGTAATCCATAGATTTGGTATAATATAACACACAACACATGTATGTTCGGGCAATATGCAGTTTAAACTGCCATATTGACCTCTAAGCTATGTTTTATGTGTTAATTAATATACCTGAAATGAAAACACCTGTACCTCCCAATGCAGGAAATGAAATTCAATCATTTGTAGATGTTAAACTTTATAAGTTGGGGAGGAAGTTTATAAAATATTTTTCCAAAAAAGCATAGGATCTTTCTAATTTAGGGCCATGCATTCCCTCAATATATTCAATACAAAGGGAGGTAATTAAATAATTAGTATAGCTAAAAGTGCAATAGCAGTATATTTATCAATGGTTAATATGGACGATAACAAATCGCCTTACCAAATCCTGACCTGACAACATTAAACAATAAGTACATGCATAGCTTGATAGATTGATTCTTCTTAAAAAACGGTGTGTAGTTCATTTAACGGGTCAATACGGTACCGTTTTATTAAAGCACTCGTGCTACACCTTACCTAGTTTTAAACGCTGATTACCTTTTTATAGAATCAACTTTATAAAGTCAATAAGATCAAAACATAGTTCGTACCTCGACGTGTTGTGTAAATGCTGCTTCAGTAAAACGGTATCAGTGTGATGCCGTACCTGTTCGTTCTTATGATCAGTGCGATGCCGTACATGTTCGTACTTATGATCAGTGCGATGTCGTACCTGTTCGTACTTATGATCAGTGCGATGCCGTACATGTTCGTTCTTATGATCAGTGTGATGCCGTACATGTTCGTTCTTATGATCAGTGTGATGCCGTACCTGATCGTTCTTATGATCAGTGCGATGCCGTACATGTTCGTACTTATGATCAGTGCGATGTCGTACCTGCTCGTTCTTATG
>ENA-OREC01000040-OREC01000040.1-marine-metagenome-genome-assembly--contig:-NODE-40-length-29509-cov-6.334364_pt1 | contig 29509 bp, 24 predicted proteins | sample MGYA00248626_ERZ508543 | MGnify/ENA primary metagenome ERZ508543 (study PRJEB26211, sample SAMN05518279) | marine metagenome | isolation source: Puget Sound, Washington, USA | host: Bankia setacea | place...
GGGGCATTCTGCCTTGCATAGGAATGATTCACGATATTTTGCTTCTTATATTATGAATTATATTCTTGGCTCTCCTTACTATCCTCAGTCTTATCTTCAACAATCTCTGCGTGATGAAAATAAACTTGCCTACTTTGCGAGTAGCAATATATTAACCCGTAAAAATACAGCCGTTATTTTAGGAGCTACCTCTACAAGCACAGAAAATGCTAAACAGGCTATTGAAATAATCAAAAGTGAATGGGTACGAATGATAACGCGTAATATATCTGATGAGGAGGTACAAACAGCTATTCATCATGCTATAAATTCTCTTCTACTATCATTACGTTCTGGGGAAGAAAAGATATGGACCCTATCTACTATGCAGGTTCAGGACCTTGATATGACTTATTTTATAGATCGTAATGCAAAGATATCTGCTGTGACAAAACAAATGGTACGATCTGTAGCAAGAGATATTTTGCAGATTAACAATTTATCTATTACTCTACTGGGACGTCACGAACAGGAAGACTTTACTGAGTAACATATTTCTTAAGGATATAAATTGTCTGTAGATAATAGAATTCATTTATTACCTGATGCTATTATTAATCAGATTGCCGCTGGAGAGGTAGTTGAGCGACCATCATCAGTGGTAAAAGAACTACTTGAGAATGCAATTGACGCAGGAGCAAATAGTATTACCGTTGAAGTTGAGGATGGCGGTAAGCGTATGATACGCGTACATGATAACGGTTTTGGCATAAGATCAGAAGATTTATTGCTAGCTCTTACTCGACACGCAACATGCAAACTGGATTCGAATTCGCCATTTAAGATTATGAACCTTGGTTTCAGAGGTGAGGCTCTTGCATCCATAGCATCTGTAAGTCGTCTATCTCTACAAGCACGCCACCACCACAGTGATACAGGATGGTTTGTGGAAGCTTCTTATAACACAGTTAGTGTTCCTATACCTGTTTCTAGTGATATAGGAACAACCGTAACGGTAAAAGATCTATTTTTTTCTATCCCTCCAAGGCTTAAATTCTTACGCAGCAATAAAATAGAAATGCAGCACACGATAAAGATAATAAAGAATATAGCAATGGCATACCCTGGTATTAGTTTTCTGCTTACTGAACAAGGACGTAATATTCTTCATTACCCTCAAGTAGATAATCCCAACCAACTAACAGCCATGAAATTACGTTGCGCACAAGTTCTAGGCGAACAGTTTGTTGAAGACTGTATCCCGTTTGAAAAGATTTCTACCCCTATTAGATCATCGGAGGTGTTATTTAAGGGACTCCTAGGAATTCCCACCTTTAATCGTAAAACACAGGAGACACAATACCTTTTTGTAAATGATAGGTATGTACGTGTTCCCATGGTTAGCCATGCTGTCAGACATGCGTATGGAGACTTACTACCAGCAAGTAGACATCCTGCCTTTATTCTATCAATCAGGCTCCACTACAGTGCTATAGATGCTAATGTACATCCCACAAAAACTGAAGTAAGGTTTCGTCATCAAGATGAAATAAGAAATATTATATATTCAACAATTCGTGAATTATTAGATTCCCAAGATTTGCGTACATCGTTAGTTTTATCTGAAAAGCTCTCTGAAAACTTTCAGGATAACTGTTCCAGACCTAAGGATAGTACCGATGATACCAACAAACAAAATATTCATACTACTGAATATCATTCTCCTATAATCTCTAATGCTAAACTAGATAATACCACATTTACAAAACAACCATATGCCAGAACTTTACAAAGTCAGCATCAATCCAGTCCTACAAAATTGCAATATTCTATAACATCAAAAACACAAGCTAACCATTTGAATGATAATGATAGTGCTATGCATACACAGATAAAACATGCTGATACTATACCATCTTCTGCAAATACAGCTGTTTCATATACTACTGATGATTCAGGTTATTTTTGTAGTTATACAAAAGACACCCTGCCTATGGATATTGCAAATCTAAGAGCATTACCCCTAGGTGAACCTGTTGCTCATATACACGGTAACTATATTATTTCTCAAACAACCAACTCTCTTATAATAATAGACCAACATGCTGCACATGAGAGAATAGTATTTGAGGAATTAAAAAAGAAAATAACTTCTCCTGTTTCTAAGCAAGCACTACTTATTCCAAAAATAATTACTCTTACAATTGATGAAATTGATACTCTCATGCATAATCAGCAAGATATTGATAATATAGGAATATCATTCGAAAAATTTGGCTCTACTGAAATATGTGTAAGAGCAATTGCTATCTTCCTCCAAGATGTAGAATTATCAAAATTGATGGGGGATATAGCTCATGACTTAATGTCTTTTGGCACCACAACATCTGTTCAGATAATACAGGAAAAATTACTCTCTACCATAGCATGCCATAACTCTGTCAGAGCTGGTGATTGTCTATCGTATGAGAAAATGAACTCCCTTCTACGCACAATGGAAGAATCACCCTTGTCTTCACAATGCAATCATGGACGTCCTTCTTTTATTAAGCTTGATATTAAAGATATCGAAAAATTATTCGAACGTAAATAGTGTAATCTACGTTACTACAGGGCGTACTTCTGGTCTAATCTTTACTTTCACGATCTGGTGGAATTTTCTTTCAGAAATTTCAAACCTGAAACCATGAAATACAAAAATCTGCCCTTCCTCTGGAATACACTCAGATTCATGCATTATGAAGCCAGCTATAGTGGTAGAGTTATCCTCTGGGATATTCCATCCCAGATGCCGTCGTAAATCGCGTACATGCATATTGGCGTCAATTAGATAGCTACCGTCCTTTTCCTTTATGATTCCACCGTAGTTTATATCATGTTCATCAACTATCTCTCCAACTATTTCTTCAAGTATATCCTCAAGAGTTATCAACCCCTGTAACACCCCGTACTCATCTACAACCATAGAAAAGTGGGTTCTCTTCTTTAAGAAACTTGCTAATTGATGAGAAAGACTTGTTGTTTCAGGAACAAAAGTTGGCTCCATCGCAATATCCATAATATTCATGCTATGTATCGCATCACGCGATCCACCAGGACCACGAATCATACGATCCGCTGCACATAGAATATCTTTAACATGTAGTACTGCTACAATATTCTCTTTATTCCCGTCATATAAGGGTACGCGAGTATATGGACTCCTTGTACATGCATCAATAATTTCTGACGGACGTATATTCATATCTATCATAAAAATATCTTTCCGATGTACCATAACTTCTGACACTTCACGATCATTTAAATCAAGTGCTCCAATAAGCATATCGTGCGCATCCTTCACTACCATACCTTTTGAATGTTGCAGTGAAATTACACCTCGTAATTCGTCTTTTGCGGCAACCTTGCTACCATTACTAGAACGTCCCCCTTCTCTTACTAATAAAGTTAGCAGTACTTGCACTATCTTACTTAAGATAAATACTAGCGGGCTAAGTATAAAATGGAAAAAACGTAATAAAGGTGAGATTCTTAATGCTGTTTCTTCAGGATGAAGTATTGCATAAGTCTTAGGAAGAGTTTCAGAAAACAATAGAATTAACAACGTCATAACTATTGTAGCAACAGCAACTCCAATATCACCGTAAAATTCTACAAACATTACTGTCATCAAAGAAGTAGCTAGAATGTTTACCAGATTATTACCCAATAGAATACTAATCACCAGATATTGGCTCTTTTCCATCATACGAATGGTATTTGCAGCACGCTCTGAGCCAGTTTCCATCATACGGTGTATTCTTGCACGACTAGAAGCTGTCAGTGCTGTTTCACTCGCTGAGAAAAATGCTGATAACATTAACAGAAGTAAGACCCCTACCGGAAACAGGAATACCCCGAACTCTAGAAGTACAAGATATAAGTCCTCCAACAGCCCTCCCACGTACACTAATCAAATATCCATACAAGTAAAGTTGCACAGGTAACATTCACAACGCATTATATTTAACAAATCTGGATCATATATTATACAACCGCTCCTACTTACCTCAGGAGTCTACCCACTCACAAGTACACCATAAACATAGCATACAAAGAATGATGGTCGGGACGGCGAGATTCGAACTCACGACCTTTGGTACCCAAAACCAACGCGCTACCAGACTGCGCCACGTCCCGTAAATCATGCTACAAGTATAGTTACACCTAACAAAGTAAAATACAATCAATAAACCTATACAATATATCAGGTATCTTACTGCATTACTAACCAGATAACATATAGAAGCTAAAAAAGAATTTTATTCAGCTTTTCCCTCATTAGTTTCGTCTCCCATAGCAACAGAGACAGTAGGAGCAACAATTGTTGCTATTGTAAAATCTCTACCTCTAATTACTGGATATATACCATCTGCTAGTTCAATTGATGAAAACCTTATAACATCTCCAAAATTAGCACCTGTAAGATCAACAGTTATATGATCTGGAATCATACCAGCTATAACTGACACTTCTACATCATGACGAACAATATTTAACACTCCACCACTCTTCAATCCTGGGGATAAAGACTTGTTAATAAATTCAACAGGAACATGCAAAGTAATTCGTGATGTGGATACAATCCTCATCAGATCAATATGAGTTGGTAAACAATTCAAAGGATGTTTCTGAACAGCCCTCACAACTACCTTCGTATCCTCATCTCCTGTATTAACAGTAAAAAGAGTAGACATAAAACGCCCACGGGACATGATCTTCTGAAGCTCATTCATCTGAAGATAGACAGATTCTGGCTCCTTCCCCCCACCGTAAATTACTCCTGGCACATGCCCTGCCCTTCTAAGAGCCCGTGCAGCACCCTTGCCTCTCATATCTCGCAGAGAACACTGAAAACCAAGCTGATCTGACATACAAAGACCTTCCCTCAAAACATCAGAGCAATCCATAAACCAAGGAACCAGTAACAGCACGATTGCTCAACACATGCCAAAGTTATAACTCTAGTTCCAACACATAGCATCATGATAAACTGGTATTATCATAAATCACAGCTTTTTGTTCTCATTATAAAAAAATCTTTTTATAATCTGAATATTTATATAAACAAACAGAAACATATGTGCTTAACTAATGGCTAGTGTTAAAGTACTTTATGCTCAGGAGGTACTCAGGAGGTAAATGTGAAAAAAATAAATAAGATTTTAGTCGCGAATCGTGGAGAAATTGCAATCAGGGTTATGCGCGCTGCAAATGAGCTGGGAAAAAGTACAGTAGCAATATTTGCTGAAGAAGATAAGTTGGCGCTGCATCGATTCAAAGCAGATGAAGCATACCTTATACATCCGAACTCAGGTCCCGTACATACATATCTTGATATTGATGCCATACTCCGAATCGCACATGAATGCAATGCAGATGCTATCCATCCTGGGTATGGATTCCTGTCTGAGAACCCTGAATTCGCAGAACGTACTATCGCGGAAGGGTTAACTTTTATAGGCCCCACACCTAAAACAATGCGTTTGCTTGGTAATAAAGTATCTGCTCGTGAAGTGGCTATTGCATCAGGAGTTCCAGTTGTTGGAGCAAGCCAGGTACTGCCTGATGATCTAAACAACGTACATGCAATAGCGGAAGAAATTGGATACCCCATGATGCTAAAAGCAAGTTGGGGTGGTGGTGGACGTGGAATGCGCACCATCCATAACAAAGATGAGCTGGAAAGGCAAATTCTTGAAGGAAGACGTGAAGCAGAACTAGCCTTTGGGAACGCGGCTGTATATCTAGAGAAATTTATCTCACGTGCATGCCATGTAGAGGTACAAATACTGGGAGATAAACACAACAATCTTGTTCATCTTTTTGAGCGAGACTGTTCTATTCAGCGGCGTAACCAGAAAGTGGTAGAAAGGGCTCCTGCTCCATACCTCAATGACGATGAACGTAATACGGTATGCCAATATGCCTTAAAAATAGCAAAATTCGCAAATTATGAATGTGCAGGAACTGTAGAATTCCTCATGGATAAAGAAACACAGCAGTTCTTCTTCATTGAAGTTAATCCGAGAATACAGGTGGAACATACTGTTACAGAGGAAATTACAGGTATTGATATTGTAAAGGCACAGATTCGCTTATCAGAAGGAGAGAAAATAGGTGAATGTGATAAATCTGGTGTTCCTAATCAGGAAGATATAAAAATATATGGTCATGCTGTGCAATGCAGGGTAACGACAGAAGACTCTCTAAACAACTTTATCCCTGACTATGGTAGAATATCTGCATACAGGGTAGCAACTGGCTTTGGAATTCGCCTTGATGGAGGAACTGCATATACAGGTGCTCTTATTACCCCACACTATGATTCTTTGCTGGAAAAAATTACATCATGGGGAAATACGGCTCTGGAAAGTATTCAGCGTATGGATAGAGCATTAAGGGAATTTAGAATCAGAGGAGTAGAAACCAACCTACCATTCCTGCTGAATATTATTAATCACCCTGATTTTCCTGAAGCAAATTACTCAACGAGGTTTATTGACAGTCATAAAGAACTATTCAAAATACCCTCGCGCCGTGATCGTGCTACTCGTATATTAAAGTATATAGCGGAAATAACGGTTAACTCGCACCCTGATGTTGCTAATAGGCCAGTCCCTGCTTCACGTATAAATCCTGTTGTTCCTGACGCTCTCTTGAGTTCTGCCCCTCATAAGTTGGAAGAAAGACCTACAAAATCATTTATTGAAACACTAAAAGAAGATGGACCAGAAGGAGTAAGAGACCGTATTTTATCTCATAAAAATACACTTGTTACAGATACTACTATGCGTGACGCTCATCAGTCTTTGCTTGCCACTCGTATGCGCTCTTACGATATGGTGAATATTGCACAGTCGTACACAAAACATATTCCCCATATATTCTCCATGGAATGTTGGGGAGGTGCAACTTTTGATGTTTGTATGCGTTTCCTACAAGAATGTCCTTGGGAGCGTTTGCGAATTTTACGTGAGAAGATGCCTAATCATTTGCTACAGATGCTTATAAGAGGATCAAGTAGTGTGGGATATACAAACTACCCTGATAACGTTGTTCGCTTTTTTATCCGCCAAGCTGCCAGATCAGGGATAGATGTATTTCGCATCTTCGACAGTCTAAACTGGATTGAGAATATGCGCGTATCTATTGATACAGTATTGGAAGAAAACAAAATATGTGAAGCAGCTATATGCTATACAGGAAACCTTGAAGACAGTAAACGTTCAAAATATACGTTAGATTACTACATAAAAATGGCGAAAGAACTACAGAAGGCTGGCGCCCATATTATTGGCATTAAGGATATGGCAGGACTGTTACTGCCAGCAGCAGCTTCTGAGCTTGTACACGCATTGATAGAAGAAACTGGGCTACCTATTCATCTGCACACTCACGACACAAGTGGCATAGGAGCGGCAACAATATATGCAGCTGTGAATGCTGGTGTACATATTATTGACCTGGCAATGGACAGTCTATCTGCAATAACCTCCCAACCTCCTATGGGATCTATTGTTAAAATGTTAGAACATCACGAGCGTTCCACTGGTATTTCTCCGGATATATTCAAGCACTTCAATGCATATTGGCAAGACGTACGCAAACAGTATCAAGCATTTGAGTCTGGGATACAGCATCCTGATTCTCTTGTATTTATGCACGAAATGCCTGGTGGTCAGACTACAAACCTGCATGCACAGGCAAGAAGCATGGGAATATCAGATAAGTGGGATAATATAGTAAGTAACTATGCTGAAGTTAACAAAATGTTTGGCGATATTGTGAAAGTTACACCATCGTCAAAAGTCGTGGGAGATATGGCTCTTGCTATGACAAGCGCAGGGTTAACTCGTGAGGATGTAGAAAATGTGGAAACTCCTGTGAATTTTCCTGATTCTGTATTCAAATTTTTCCAAGGAGAGTTAGGGCAACCGTACCAGGGGTTCCCCCATACGCTACAAAAGAAAATTCTCAAAAATGAGAAACCTATGACTGAAAGAGCTGGTGCGTGTATACCTCCATTAGATCTTGAGGCAAAACGTATTGAAGTAGAGCAGCAGGTGGGAAGAGATATATCTGATAACGAGCTTGCATCTTATATTATATATCCAGATGTATTTATTAATTATGCAGCACGCGAGAAACAATTTGGACCAACACAGCAATTACCCACTAATGTATTCTTTTATGGGATGGAGATCGGAGAGGGAATTTCTGTAGAACTGGAAACAGGCAAGAACATAGTTATCACACTGCTTGCAAAAACTGATGTGGATGATAAAGGACAAGTAAAGTTGTTCTTTGAGCTCAATGGGCAACCAAGAAGTATACGTATTCAGGATCATAGATTTATGAATCTTAACGCAGGTAATAAAAAGGCAGATCCAACTAACTGTAAACATGTAGGAGCCAGCGTACCAGGGAAGATAGTACATGTGCACGTATTACCTGGTCAGGAAGTACATCCTGATGAGCCTTTGGTAACTATATCTGCAATGAAGATGGAAGTTGTAGTATATGCTGAGAAGCAAGAAATAATTAAATGGGTTGCCAATATAGGAACCCAAATAGAACAAAAAGACCTGCTTGTTGAGTATAACTGACTCTATGTACCATTGTACTTTTAAGGTACATTTTTCTTATGTTGATTAAGAATCATATCAATTGCACTGTGATTGTCTACATCAAAGCACAATCTTCTGTATGAGGTATGTATAACACTGTGGTGCGTATTTTATGAAGTTTTTTTCAAGTTGATGATACATAATCGTCATCAGGCAGCCTCTTACCTAAAGGACCTAACATATTATCAGGAGATGTCAGTTCATCGAATAACCCTATGTCTATAAGATTCATCTTTATATTCTCTTCACGTATTGATGTGTTATTACGATACGCAGCATCTGCAAGTTGCCTACATGCATCATAACCAATTCTAGGAGCAAGCGCAGTAACCAACATAAGACTGTTGTGCACATGCTGGTCGATTTTATCTATATTAGCCCGTATCCCTGAAACACATTTATCAGCAAATGAATGTATCCCATCCGATAACAAATCAATGGACTGCAGTACAGCATAAATCATAACTGGCTTACATGCATTAAGTTCAAGAATACCCCCAGAACCAGCCATACTTACTGTAGTATGATTTCCTATTACTTGATAACATACCATAGTTAAAGACTCACACTGTGTAGGATTAACTTTCCCTGGCATAATACTGGAACCTGGCTCATTTGCTGGCAAACGTATTTCTCCAAGCCCACATCTTGGACCTGAAGCTAGTAACCTTAAATCATTAGCTATCTTAATCAGAGACACTGCAATAGTATTTAATACAGCAGATAGAGATACTATATCATCATGGGCAGATTGTAATGCAAATCGATTAGACCCAATACTAAATTTGTATCCTGTAATATCTATAATGATGGCAACTACATTTTCTGCAAAAGCATGATGAGTATTCAAGCCAGTGCCAACAGCAGTCCCTCCTATAGTTAAATTCTGCAAAGCATCACAAGCTGCCTCAACTCTACCTAAATTATCATAAATTTGCTTGGCGTACCCCGAGAATTCATGTCCCAAAGTAAGTGGGGTAGCATCCTGAGTATGAGTACGTCCTATTTTACAAATTTCTCTAAATTCAACCGCTTTACTACGTATTGCCTTATGTAATTCTCGCATAGAAGGCAGTAATCTCTCCTGAAGTGCATGCACAATTGCAATATGCATAGCCGTGGGGAATACATCATTCGATGACTGTGACTGATTCACATGATCATTAGGGTGAACTTTCTCATCAACAGTTCCCCCCAGACGAGAAGAGGAAATCCCTGCTATTACCTCATTCATATTCATGTTAGTTTGAGTACCAGAACCAGATTGCCATAAAGATAAAGGAAACTGTGAATCCCACTCTCCCTGACTAATTTCTTCAGCAACCTCTGCTATCAATCTGCCACGTAACTCATCAAGATTCCCAAGCTTCATATTTACTAATGCACAAGCCTGCTTTACAATCGCAAGCGCACGAATAACCTCTGAAGGCATTTTTTCTTTCCCTATAGGAAAGTTATGTAAAGCCGCATCAGTCTGACTATCCCAATACTTAACACTCAGCTCATGAGAGCCTTCATCCTTAGGAATACAACCCCCCTTAATTTACATCTTATAACATGGTAGATATAACCATAATATATAAAACATGACAATAACAAAGCAAGAATCTTACAAAGATCATCTCTTCAGAAATTGTGAAAAGTCCACAACCCTTTCGTTATCATCATCTATACCTTCATGACATTCTTCCACCGTACCATCAGCACACACTGTCTTACTTATGGAAGTATTTAGTTTTTTGCTAGACAAATCATCACTTACGGGATGATCATCATACTTCCAAGGGTCAAACCTTAACCCAAATTCCTCAGAAGGATCAACAAATGTTGTAATAGAAGAGAAAGGTACCGTTATTGCCTCTATACAACCGTTAAAACTAAGCTCAACAGAAAAAGATTTCCATCCCACAACAAGATTATAAAACTCATGCTGAAATACAATCGTCATTTCCTCAGGATATTCTGCTCTCAACCGGTCTGGTAAGATTACACCTTTAGCATTAGTAATGAATGTTATATATACCTGCTGCTGTCCTTCAAGGTCATCATTCTTTACCGCAAGCAGTACATCCGCAACGAATCTCATCATAGATTCGTTCATCATTCTTTCATAATTAATCGACATTACCGTACACCTCTGCACACAACCACTATCGGATTAGTGTAAGATAAAAACATTACTACAATGTAGATAAGAAGATAATAAACATTATGCGCAATACACTTTAAATCGCAAAAATATTAATATCCAGCATGAGATACATGTTTAATCTAAAGTCTCAATTCTACTGTGGAAAAGAAAAAAGGAATTTCCCGATCAGCGCTTGTACGACTATCCGATCCATGCACTGAATTCTTTTCCTTAGACAAGCCAAAGACCTTACGAATCGTTCCAGAGTCTGCCTCAGATGGATCCGTTGCACCTATAGCTCTTCTAGCACGCAACACAACATCCTCAGAACCATCTCCCTTTAGAACCATAGGCAATACTACGCCAGAAACAATATAACTACAAAGATCATCAAAGAATGGTCTGCTTTCATGTTCCTTATAAAACATACGTGCCTGTTTATCAGTAAGAGTCATGTACTTCATGCCTACAGGAACTAATCCATTCTGCACAAATATATCGATGATACTACCTGTAATGTTACGCTCGGTCGCATCAGGCTTCACCATTACAAATGTCAGACTGTCGTATATCATACATACTCCTACTTATCATAACTAACTACATATTTGCACCTTAATGCATGCCACCAGAGAGCTTAGTCCCAATACATATACATTGCAAATATTTTTTATTACTAATAATCCACTATTAAGACAAAGAATTATTCTATTCTAATATTTTCTGATACTTTCTCAAGAAACTCTTTTGTATTCACAAAATCATTAATCCCAGCAATAATAGCAAGATCCTTTGTCATTATATTTGATTCAACTGTCTTAATACATGCTCTCTCAAGTGCAATACAAAAATTGCTAAGTGCTGCATTATTATCAAGCTTTGCCCTATGTAATAAGCCCCTACTCCAGGCAAATACAGATGCTATAGGATTAGTTGATGTATCTTTCCCCTGTTGATGCATACGATAGTGCCTAGTAACAGTGCCATGAGCAGCCTCTGCTTCTACTGTCTTCCCATCAGAAGTCATAAGAACAGATGTCATCATACCTAAAGAACCATACCCCTGTGCTACCATATCTGATTGCACATCACCATCATAATTCTTACACGCCCATATATAACCACCGTTCCATTTTAATGCACATGCAACCATGTCGTCAATCAAACGATGCTCGTAGATAAGTCCTGAGGTATTGAAATCATCTGCAAATTCACTGTCAAATATAGCCTGCATAACATGACGGAATCTTCCATCATAAGTTTTTAGAATCGTGTCTTTGGTGGAGAAATATACCGGATACTTCCTAAGTAGCGCATAATGGAAAACAGATCTTGCAAAATTTGCAATCTCCTCATCTGTATTATACATCACCATTGCAACGCCATTACCAGAAAAATCGTTGACGTCATATATCTTGCTATTGCCATCATTATCTGTATACACAAGAGAGAGCTTTCCTGAACCAGTTACCTCAATATCAGTAGCTCTATACTGATCACCAAACGCATGCCTTGCCACGATAACAGGTTTATTCCAATGTGATATAAGTGGTTTGATATTATTACATAATACTGGCTCTCTGAATACTGTCCCCCTAAGATAATTGCGTATTGTTCCATTAGGAGAAGGCCATTTCTTACGCAAGTTAAATTCGGTCATACGCCCTTCATCCGGAGTGATGGTTGCACACTTTATCCCTACATTTGCACGCTTGATTGCACGCGCTGCCTCGATTGTCACTTCATCACCTGTACGATCACGATTTTCTATACTAAGATCATATACTTCTGGTTGGATTCTAAGGTACGGGAAAATCAGACTGTCTTTTATAATCTCCCAGATTACTCTTGTCATCTCGTCCCCAAGTAGCTCCACCACTGGACCATCAACACATATTCTTTTATCAGTCATACTCAAAATACCTAAACCTACCTACAATCAATAAAAATTAGACTATATACCTGTTAAAGAAAGAAAAGACTTCCGTGTAAACAGGACGTTTGAAACCAACTATATTCTCCATGAGAAACTTTTTAGGGAACCATCCCCATGAAGAAAATTCAGGATGCAAAGAATTAATATCAACTTCAGAATCACATCCCATAAAACGTACAGCAAACCATTTTTGACACTGTCCCATGTACTTACCTTCCCAGATTTTACATGCTATCTCCTTAGGAATATCGTAATATAACCATCTATCGAGACAGTCTAATACCTCTACGTCTGATGATTTTATACCAGTTTCCTCATATAACTCCCGTAATGCAGAATTACGAGGAGATTCTCCTTCATCAATACCACCCTGTGGCATCTGATATACATCAGATATTCCATCCCGCCTAACTCCACCAAATATCATACCTTCAGAATTTAACAACAAGATCCCTACACACTTACGATATAAATGATGCTGATCTGCCTCTCTAAAAAAAGCATTTTGCTCGTTCATATATCACCCCTTACATATATAGGAACTTATACACCCTTAGTAATGTGGCTATATATGAAAATCAACAAGTTGAATATCACTTTTATGCAATTGTTTAATCCACAATGCCATACCATCAATAATATGAGGGAATGCTGCTGCCGAGATAACAACTGTTCTGCCTGCACTACCATATCGTAATATATTAGGTTCTGCCATTTTTAACAACTCGTATACCCCTTTATGTGAAAGAGTTTCATCAATTACCATATCAGCCTTTATATATGGAACATCAAAATCTGTTGCTGTTTCTCTAAGCAGATCGTTCTTACGCATAGGATCACTATCAAATACAAACATCCCTCTACCCTTAAGGTATCGCATAATTGTCTGCACCATGTTACTATCCGATAAAAATATGTCTCCTAGATAAGGTGTCATTCCAACAGATCCAGATACCATATTCACAGCCCGTTCTAAACGTACCAAATTATCTTTTTTAGATAATGATGTCGCTAACATCATTTTTTCTACAGCCTTGCTTGTAATAGTATTTTGCGACTCCATTGGAACTTCAGTTAACACAGAATGTCCATGTCCTCTTGCCAGATCTGCCCATGTAGAAGGGTTTCTGGCCACTGGGGCGATACTCATTAACACATGATATGGCAACTGTTCAATCGCACGACTACTTGCATCTTCCATCAAACCAACAGCCGTCAGTACAATCATAACACTTGCCTTACTTTTACTGTTATCACCCTTAAATCTAAGGGTGGCGGCATATGTTCCTCTCGTATTACTAACAGAGCCCATAAGTCCAGAAGGAACCATACTATGATTAACCAGAGACGGGTCTTCATACATACTATCAGACTGATTATATATATCATGCACACTCAACTGATGTAAAAAGTCTCCTTTACTTTCTTCCTTCCTATTTACTACTTCCTCTTGCGGAATCTTAGATCTGTGGGCTGGCATAGCAGTATACATGGGGGATTTATACTGCAACTTCTTTTCTTTAATCACTCCCGTTTCTTTTAAATCCTTAGATATATGCTCTATATGATTTGTTTCATTACTATACTCATATTCCTGTATCTGCATGTTTCCGACACTAACAAACTCAACTGACATATCGCTATGCTCTACATCAGAAAAATCCCCTTCGCCTTGTATGCGAGAGATGTTAATATCATTTACTGTAAGTACCGCAGGAATCTGCTCTTTTTCACTAATATAGGCCACTCTGTCATTATCATATGTATGACTATCTGTCTCTTCTAATGCTCTCATAACCCAGTTAGGAGGTATCTCTCTTCTGGAGACTACAGGCGCAACAGCATTCTTATTATTAGCAGAATGCATATATACATGCTCATCATTTACTTCATCATAAGATTTATCTGATGGAAAAGAAAATGAGATATATCCTGCCATCACACCAAAAACTGCAGCAGATGTGACTACTCCAACAATAAAGAAAAATGCGCGAGATAAAAAGTCCATCCTAACCCCGTCTACGTGCATAATAACAAACGATCTCTGTCTTGCATGCCACTCATAAAAATATTACATTTAAAGTTAATTAATATTAAACAAATCTAAAATACTATCTCCTAATTCATAAAATCAGTAGCTATAGGATTTGCATATGGACAATGAAAATAATAATGTAGCTTCTCCATGCGTAAACATATGCGTGATTGACCCTACCTCAGAGTTTTGTATTGGATGCTTGAGAACTAGAAGAGAAATAGCAGGATGGATGTCTATGGATAACGAAGACCGTAAAGTCGTAATACAACAGGCCGAATCTCGACGTTCCCATATGTTAAGCAGAGCAGTAAGAAGCAAAAACGTACGAAGCAGAAGAAGACCTAAATAGAATAATTCAGACCTATGTATAACCGTATCACCTGATTATGTACGGAACCTTATATTTCGTCATTGGGTATTAAATTTATAAACGCTTTGTATAGCATATAATAACCATATGTTTACCTGTAACAATTATCGTACTCTTAACAGGATAGAACGGTACTTATTATTCTTAATAACCTCATATACAATATATTATGCACGCGTGATATTATGTACGCTTGCTGTTTCTGTTAGGGAGGAACTAATGTATATAACAGGAATAAAACACTCTCTCTTGATATTTGCCATGTGCAGCTCAATGATAAGCGGGTGTTCTGTACTTAATACAACAGCTCCTAATCAAACACAACACGAACATGTTGCCGTTCAGAATAACCCCATAATATCAATTGACCCTGGATATCAGGCTGGTTCATATTCCGTTGCAACCTATGAAAATAAAACTCAAACTACTGATAGTAAATCTACAGATAACGATGACGACTTTGACCCTAGAATATACCTTACAGATGCAGCAATCCTTGCCGAGAACGCACATGACTTTAGAAGTGCAGCTGTGCACTGGTATCAGGCGTATACATATGATCCCTCTGATCATATGATTGCGTTCAGGTTGGCGCGAGCCTTAAGGTATGAAAAACGCCTGGTGCGTGCTGAGCAGGTTCTTGTAGATGCACTTACCTTGTGGGAAGATGACCCTCTTCTTACACTGGAGCACGCAAAGGTTATGTTATATGACAATAGAATACAGGAAAGTCTTCGAGTGTTATACAGGCTTGAACATCGTTTTCCTGAAGATCCTGCTATTCTTATTGCTATTGGAAGTGCACTTGATTTCGATGAACAACACGAAGAGGCACGAGAGTATTACGAAGCCGCCCTAACTCATGGAGGTCCTTCAGCAATACTTATGAACAATTATGCTCTTTCTTACGCTATGTCTGGCGACCTTGCAAAAGCAGAAGAGCTATTGAAAAAAGCTATTATTTCCCAGGGTGATACTACAGCATCAACCATCAATCTGGCATTCATACTATCTATTAGAGGGAAAACAGATTATGCAGAAAGAATACTACAAGATATTATGCCGCAGGAGCATATCAAAGGTGCTATCGCGGAATATCGTAGCATGGCTCCTAATACAAGAAATATATGGGAACAAATGATAAATAATTAGATATACTGTAGCTGGAGATGTTAGCCGTAGCGTGATGCACCGCTGATATGGATTGCCGCATGAAAAATACAGAATTCTGCATAATATGGTGAAATCCCCTCCATAGATATAGGGATGGGATTAATACGAATGCTACCTTTAATTCTTGATGCAAAACAGCGTGTGGAAGACTTAATAGAAACACTAAACAAATATGGCGGAAACCAAGACATGGGCGTTCAAAAGCAGAATAACATAAAACTACATCAATGAAGACGTGCTGCTCTTAGAAAGGCTGTCATGATAGCCTTTCTGCTACCTAGTAATTAACCTACATACACGGACAGCAGTACATGCCACATATGTAATTTTCTTTCATAATATTCTCCCTATGCGACCATTATAACACTATCATAAAATAGTGACTACAGTATCTAGGATATACAAATAATAATTCAGACCATATTCTTAAGATTACTGTTATATACAGCTGACAGATACCAGAATATTATTCTAAAAGCCTAAAGCCCAAGAATATCACGTGCTGATGATATCGTTAATGGACGATGACTTACTAAACCATAATGATCTAAAGCATCTACAGCAGCTTTCAGTGAAGAATGATCCCTTTCAAGGCGCATTGCTAAATATCTGACAAGCCGTTCACTAACACGAATCTGACGCTCGGCAAACATTCCCGCAAGAAGCTCCTCTATCATGTTATCATCAGGAGCTGAAATCTTAACTATGGTAGCAGCGCTAAGACGAGAAGACAGCTCTGGCATAATAATTCCCCAACGTGCTGGTGGTTCTCTGGATGTGATAACAACATACCTTTGACGATAGTCACACAAGTTCAGGGTATGTAAGAGACTACACTCAAGATCTAATCTCTCCTTAGATGGAACATCTGAAGATACTACCCCATTCCCCGTTGCACGAAAAGCTGAGTCAACATCCTCCATAATAACAAAAGCATTATCCTTAGAGTCAGGTAATTCACTCGGATCATATACACCACACTCCATAGTAACAGCCCCTGTGCGACATCTCCATATCTCTGTCAGATGCGTCTTTCCAGAACCATCACATCCATAAATCACCAAACGCTTACCAGACCATTCCTGCCAACGATCCAACAAAAGGTATGCCGATTCATTGCACGACCCAATAAGAAAGTTCTGTGCTGTCATCTCTGCTGTATGGTCTAATTTCATCACTAACTGTCGATCATTCTCATGCCTGACATGATCATCAATCATCTCTACTCTCTTTCCAGAACCTAACTAATAGGATCATTCTCAGACATAAGCATATCAGCACATCGTGTAACAAGAGAGCGCACACGTGCGATATACTCCTGCCTTTCCGTGTTTGAAATCACTCCCCGTGCATCAAGAAGATTAAATAAATGACTCGCCTTTATACACTGATCATATGCTGGATACACCATGACAATCTTATTACCACTTCGTGGATCTACCACAGAAGATGATAGTATACTCTCACACTCATCTTCTGCATCATGGAAATGCCTTAATAACATATCTACACCTGCTACATCAAAATTCCATCTGGAATATTCACGTTCTGCCTGCCTGTAGATATCTCCGTACATAACACCACTGGAATTGTACGGCAAACTATATACATCTTCAATATCAAATATATGCATAGCGAGCCTTTCCAAACCATAGGTTAACTCTCCAGAAACAGGATGACAGTCATATCCCGCCACTTGCTGGAAATAAGTCATCTGACTAACTTCCATGCCGTCACACCATACTTCCCATCCCATACCCCATGCACCTAATGTAGGAGATTCCCAGTTATCCTCTATAAATCTTATATCATGCTTATCCCTATGAAGACCTATAGCAGATAGGGATTGCAAATAAAGCTCCTGAAAGTCATCAGGTGAAGGCTTCATAATCACCTGAAACTGACAGTAGCGCTGTAAACGATTAGGATTATCACCATACCTACCATCTGCAGGACGACGTGATACCTGTAGATACGCTGCCCTCCACGGACTAGGTCCAAGTGCCTGAAGAGTTGTTGCTGGATGGAATGTCCCAGCTCCTACCTCCATATCATACGATGGAAGCAACACGCACCCCTTGGAAGCCCAAAACCTACTCAGGGTCATAACAATATCCTGAAAACATTTAACGCCTTGATAAGTCGCGTTCCCTACTCTCTCCTGCATAGCGTCATTCATCAAACCTCCTGATAGATGTTTGTTCTATATTACACATTATATTCTTTCATTCATATCAATACATGCATTATAGTGGAACGTATAGTATGAAATCCTGGAAAACAGAGACATAGCTTTATACCTTATCGGCAGAGCTAGGAAATATCGCATGACATCACCCCATTGCCAACGTAATGTAACACAATATATGCTTAAGTTCACGTATTTTATAAAATTAATAATCAGAATGTTTTCTTATATGAAACACTACTTGAGTAGAATATATTTATCAAATGTCATACTTGCAATTCTTTCTATATTTCTACTATTACCTGTATTCTCTTTACTGTGGATGGCTTTTCATAAACATAGCACATATCTATGGGCACCTCCAAATTTTATAACTGTTTCTATATACTTACAGAAAACTATTATACTTACGACATTTGTTGGAATTTTTTCTGCAATACTTGGAGTGATATCAGCATGGTTGGTAACTATGACTGAATTTCCTGGTCGTAAATTTTTCTCATGGGCTCTACTGGCTCCTATGGCAATCCCTGGATATATTTCCGCGTATACCATGGTTGATTTTATGGATTACGCAGGGCCTCTTCAAACTGCAATACGAAACATATTTCACTATACCAATTCAAGTCAGTACTACTTCCCCGACTTTAGATCAATGCATGGAGCAATTACGATATTATCATTCTCCCTGTACCCGTACGTATATTTTCTAGCGAAAGCATCTTTTTGTGAGCACAACGGACACATATTTCAGATATCCAGAACTTTTGGTCACAGCATATGGACAAATTTCATAAGATTAACACTTCCATTATCCAGACCTTCGATTGTAACCGGAATGCTCCTAGTAATAATGGAAGTAGTAAATGATGTAGGTGCAATCTCCCATTTTTCAATTGATACACTAACTGTTAAAATCTTTACAATATGGACCGAGGACCCTAACACTCCTGAAATAGCGCATTTATCTGTTTATACATTGATATTTGCTTTTATTGTGTTAAGCATTGAGAAAATGAGTCGTCGCAATGCGAAATTCTACCACTCAAAAAGTGGCACCCACCACCCCAAGCGCATTAAACTATCGTGTACAGCACAAGTTGTAGCCAGTATTACATGCTTATTGATTTTATCTGCAGGATTCATCATACCATTTATCACTTTGATGAAATATATTACCTATACTTACACAATGATGCTTGATCCCTACTTCCTGCAGGCATTACGTAACACGCTATATCTAGCTATTATAACAACCGCAAGTACACTTATGATAGGTACTATAATAGCTGTGATACATCATATGTCACAGGGAAAAATAACAAATACATTTGTACAACTCTCTACTCTTGGCTATGCTATTCCTGGCAGCGTAATGGCAATAGGAATCTTAACTCCTGTAACTGCGTTTGATAAATATCTATTCTGGAATCATGAATACTTCTCATTCATACTATCTGGGTCACTTCTCCCTATTATACTTGCATACACAATTCGCTTTACTACAATTTCTTACGGCTCTTCATATTCATACTTGGAAAGGCTGTCTCCCAATATCATCCAGGCTGCATCAATATTGGAGCAAAATAAAATGCGTGTTTTCACGGAAATTCATGCTCCTCTAATCCAGAGGAGTTTCATTACAGCAGGAATCCTTATATTTATTGATGCATGCAAGGAATTATCAATAGCTCTAATCATACGCCCTTTTAACTATGATACACTGGCTATTCAGGTCTACGAATTTACAGGAACAGAACAACTTCACAAAGCAGCCCCAGCCGCTTTGATTATATGTCTTGTTGGTTTATTACCTGTTGCATTGCTATCATACATGGATAAAGAAAACTCTAGAGAATGTGCTGCACGTAAGTATTAAATACAGGAACATTATAAAAAATAACTTCTCTCAATAATATCGTAGGGCATACACATATATATTTAAAAAATATGATGTTTATACTACTCTACCATGACAATGCTTATACCTCTTCCCTGATCCGCATGGGCATGTACTGTTTCTTGGTATAGAGGTAGAGCTGCTCCCCTGATAGTCTGGCGAGCTATTATTCTCATCCTGTGCATTTCTTTTATATGATGGAGGCACTCCAAGCTCATGCGTAGGTGTTATCCTAATCCCTAAAGCATTTAAAATACGTATTCTATCATTTTCTTCCAGATCCTGAAGAGTATGTAAAATCATCTCCCTCTTAAAACCAATAGGAAGATGTAACTCGGCAATTGTTGATTTATTGCTATGCTCACCTTCGCGCTCTGGTGAATCTACATGACGTACATCAGAGAGAGATACCTTCATCATCTTTTCAGTTACATTAATATTTAACTGAACTAACATCGCCTGAAACACAGAGAATGATTCTTTCTTATATTCATGTAATGGATCTTTCTGTCCATACCCCCGCAAAGATATAATCTGCCTAAGATGCTCCAAGAACACCAGATGTTCTGCCCAAAGGCTATCTATTTCATCCAGCATTACTATCTTTGCAATCTGATGTATTATAAGTTTATCAAGATTTTCAGTATTCTTACTTACCTGCTTTTCTGCCTCATCTTTAAGTTTGATGGCCAAAGGGGCATTTCCATCGCTTGTATTACAAATATCATGCAATGATATAGTTACCCCAAAAATCCGTTCAGCTTCTCTTTCCAGCAAACCAAGATCCCACTGGGAGTATGACATCCCAGACGGAGCCGCATTCTCAACAAGCGCATCAATCGCCTCGTGTCGCATATCTGTTACTTTTCCAGATAGATCTTTACTTGCTACTATGCCGTATCTTTCATCAAAAACAACCCATCTTTGATGATTCACTACATCATCAAATCTAAGAAGAGTTTTACGAATATCAAAATTCCTTGCCTCAATTTTTGTTTGAGCTTTAGCAACTGCCTTACTAACCCATGGATGCACTATAGGTTCTCCCTCAGGTAAACCTCCCATGCTATCAATGATAGTCTGGATTCTTGCGGATCCAAATATTCTCATCAGATCATCCTCAAGTGATAAGAAGAATGTAGTACTACCAGGATCTCCCTGTCTACCTGCCCTACCACGCAACTGATTATCAATCCTCCTGCTCTCGTGCCTTTCTGTTCCAAGTATTCTTAGTCCTCCAGATTTACGTACCTTATCTTCATTGTCTTTATACTCATTTATTATTTTGTCCTTCATGGAAACAATTTCTGACTCTGACATCCCATCATACTTATCCTGATCATTTAGCGCCTCCTCCAGATTCCCCCCCAGGCGAATATCAGTACCACGCCCAGCCATATTGGTTGCTACTGTTACTTTCCCAGGTACTCCAGCCTGAGAAATAATATGAGCCTCCTGTTCATGATAGAGGGCATTCAACACACAATGTTCAATGCCCTTGTCTTTAAGTTTAGTGGATATATCATTTGATTTATCTATTGATGTTGTTCCTATAAGCACTGGTTGACCTTTGGCTTGTGCTTCCTCTACTGCTGATACCACTGCATCATACTTTTCTTTATGTGAGGCATATATTTTATCATCATTATCATCTCGTATAACAGGTATATTTGTTGGGATTACTACCACATCTAACCCATAAATATCCTCAAACTCTTCTTTCTCAGTAACTGCTGTACCTGTCATCCCAGAAAGCTTGTTGTACATTCTGAAATAATTCTGGAAAGTAACCGAAGCAACAGTGACACTCTCAGGTTGTATTGTCACACTCTCTTTTGCTTCAAGAGCCTGGTGCAAACCATCTGAGAAACGTCTGTTAGGCATCATTCTACCTGTGAATTCATCAATGATGACAATGCTATCATTTCTAACTATATAATCACGATCTCTTACATATATACGATGAGCACGTACACACTGGGTTACATGATGAAGAGTTGTAATATGCTGTGGGTCGAATATAGACTGCCCCTCTTCCAGGATATTTAACCCTACAAGAAATTGTTCAACCTTTTCTATACCGTGGTCTGTCAAAGTAACATTGCGGGTCTTTTCGTCAATATCCACATCCACATCCTCAAGGTGAGTCATTATTGGATGTACCGCCTGGTACAAAGGCGTGTGAGCGCTTGATGTTCCTGAGATAATCAGTGGTGTCCTTGCTTCGTCAATCAGAATGGAATCCACCTCGTCAACTATTGCAAAGTTATAGCCTCTATGTAACATGGATGCCAAAGAATACTTCATGTTATCCCGCAGGAAATCAAAACCAAGCTCATTATTAGTAGCGTAGGTAATATCTGCCTCATACGCCATGCGACGTTCATGATGCTCTGTTTTTCCCGAAACAACGCCACTGGATAATCCCAGGAAATTGTACAATGGGCGCATCCATCCCTCATCCCTTGTGGCTAGGTAATCATTAACAGTCACAACATGTACGCCTTTCCCTGAAAGGGCATTCAGATACACAGGAAGGGTTGCAACCAAGGTTTTTCCTTCACCTGTTTTAATTTCCGCTATCATTCCTTTATGCAGTGCAATTCCACCAAGTATCTGCACGTCAAAATGATACATTCCAAGAGTTCTTCTGGCTGCTTCACGCACTGTTGCGAAAGCATCATACATGATGTCATCTTCGCTCTCACCAGCATCGATCCGCTCTTTGAATGTAGCTGTCATTGCCTGCAACTTGCTATCATCAAAGGCCTCGTATGTCGATGACAAAGCATTCACTTTTTCAAGCATCCCCCGCCATTTTTTTACTCTCTTCTCACTTGAAGAGCCCCAAAAAATTCCAAGAATATTTTCCAGCACCGACATTATTTCACCACATACTCAAATATCATACTAACAATTCAGGTTATACCCTATAACACAACACGAGAAAAATAGACATAAATATAATAAGACCAATCCGCACCGCACAACCCACAGTTTTCGGGAATTCCAGAGCTTGCATATAGTATATAGCATCAGACGTATACCTTGGTATTCACCCATACCATTATGTATAATAACTATGTTATTATTTTGACGTAACGATACAATATGTGTAGATTATAGGTCTATTGTTTACTTACTGAGATATGCTTTAAGCTATCTCGTACTAATCGTTTACAGTATCTCAACTGCTGTTGAACATATAAGGGGAACTCACGCATGAAATTAAATCGATTGCCTATAATTGTTACTACTCTACTTGTGGCTACCACGGGGATTGCTGATGCGCAGTTATTATCTATTCCTGACGATACTAAATTTCTTGAAAAATATGAAGCATCGACCCCTGTTGTATTTGTCGATGATCATCCAATTATTTTGAAAGACATCTTAATAGCTAGGCAGGAGCTTCCCCCGCAAATTCAGGGCATCGACGATGCATCTTTGTATGAATGGCTTATAACACAAGTTACAGAGCAATACTTGCTGGCTGATTTTGCAAAGAAGGAAAAATTAGACAAAAGTAAGATCTTTCAGGAAAAAATGGCTTTCTTAAGGGAAGCAACTCTCGCTAAGTTTTATCTGGCCTCAATAATAACTCCCCAAATTACAGAAGAAAGAATTAAAGGTTACTACGATGCGCTAAAAGAACATACTGCTGAACAAAGCGAAGTAAGAGCGCGTCATATTCTTGTTGAAACAGAAAAAGCAGCAAAGTCCATTCTTCAGGATCTTAAGAATGGGAAAGACTTTGCGAAGTTAGCCGAAAAACACTCGAAAGACACTGGTAGTGCTAAAAATGGTGGGGATCTTGGATGGTTCTCCTTTGATCGCATGACTCCACCTTTTGCGGAAGCTAGCTTCTCCCTGAACAAGAATGAGTTATCCAAGCCTGTGAAAACCAACTATGGATGGCATATTATCCAGCTTCTTGATAAACGGAAAATGACTGTTCCTGATCTTAATGAGGAAATGAAGCATAATATTGTTCAACAACTTGCTGAACAGATGACAAGAGAAGTTATTGACCAGATAAGAAAAGGAGCAACAATAAAACTTTCAGACGCAGGTATCCCCTCTCCAGAAGCTGTTAGAATGGACTCCCTCGTATCAGAGTAAAAATAAATATGCCAGTATGTATGATAGATCTGATGGTGATACCACACATAAATATACATATTTGTGCGCTTGCATAGCATAGTAGAATAGGTTGTACGATGATAAAATGTCCCTCTTTACCCAAATATTTAAGTCATTTAACATCTTTATTTGTCAAAAAAACACGCAGTCACGGGTCAGTTGATTATGATCTTAGAATATCCTCTCCATCGCTTGGAGAAACAGATCATATCGCAGAACAACAGGCACAATCTGGTGTATTTATGTATCCTGTATCACCTCTGGCTCCTCTTGAATTCCCTACTATGCTACCAGTGAAAGGTGTTAAGCTTGCATCTGGAGATGCTGGTTTATATTCTCATCCTCGGGACAATATTTCAATTATCCACTTTGATTCTGGAAGTGTAGTTGCTGGTTGCACAACCAAATCCTCTACATGCTCATCCGCAGTTAATACATGTCGGGAGAAATTGGAAGCATGTAGGGAATCTGATGACCATAATAATCCTGTTGTATTTATAGTAAATTCTGGTGGAGCTAATGCATTCACTGGTCAACGTGGTGAAGTGAACACAAAAGTAATAATAGAAGAAGTAGCCAAATCTTTGAAAACATCTACCCAGCATGTTTTCCCTGCTTCTACTGGCATTATTGGTCAACAGCTCCCAGTTAATAAAATAATTAACACTATCCATGACATACACTCTAATCTATGTAGTGATGGATGGTACCGTGCTGCAAAATCAATTATGACAACTGATACGTACCCGAAAGGATCCTCTTGCTCTGTTGAGATCTCAACGGGGACCATAACCATTACTGGAATTGCAAAAGGCTCTGGAATGATTGCTCCTGATATGGCAACTCTGCTGGCATTTATAGCAACTGATGCTAATATATCATCAAACACACTACAAAGTGCGGTTACTTCCTGTGTAGATAATACTTTTAACTGTATTACTGTGGACAGCGATACCTCGACTTCCGACACTGTGCTAGTAGCATCAACGCGCAAAAGTTGCGCCACAGAAATACAGCCTGACAGCAATGACTATAAAATATTCTCTCACGCACTACAAAATGTAATGATGGAGCTTGCTCATCAGGTTGTGCGAGATGGAGAGGGAGCAACAAAATTTATACAGATTGATGTAAGTGGAGCTGCACAAAACAAGATATGCAAGAAAATAGCATTGAATATAGCAAACTCTCCCCTTGTGAAGGTTGCTATAGCTGGCGAAGATCCCAATTGGGGGAGAATTATTGCAGCTCTTGGAAAATCAGGAACACATATAAACAGAGATGCCGTTAAAATATGTCTTGGCCCTCATGAGGTTATACTTAACGGTGAAGTATCTCCTGAATATTGCGAAGATTCTCTTAAGACATATATGAAGAATCAGGAGATTTGCTTATATATCTCTGTAGGACAAAGTCGCACTCATGCTCGGGTATGGACATGTGATCTTACACACCAATATATAACCATTAACTCAGCATACCCTACCTAGGTATTGCAGTATATTTTATGTTATTAGAATATGGCACCTACCTCGGCATCAAGAATAGCACATTCAATAGATTGAAATGATAATAATACTGAACTGTGACGGTGCTTATAAGGGGCAATTCCTTGGAAAAAGCGCAGTTCTGGTAATATCAAATGCTCAACACTAACTTCATCATCATGTAAGATACGCTCCATACTTTCCCTTAATGCTATCAATTCATAAAGATCCCTCCCATACGCATAGCGAAGTACCAGTGATGCAGCAGCTTGCCCAAATACGCAGGCATGTACTTGCATCGCGACTCTATCAACTAATCTTTTACGTGTATTGCTCCTCGTGAGAATAACTTCTGTCTTTACATCAGAACCGCATAGTCTTGAATGTCTACTACAACTCCCATCACTATGAGGTAGCTCTTCGAATGGAGGGAGTTCACTTGCCATAGACATAATTCTTTCTGCATACAATGCAGTTAAACTAATATCTTTATTCACAATACCCCCTTAACAACTCTCAATACTGATTATATATGAATAATAATAGTATTATCACTACCCTTATCTATAATATATGTATATACTGTAAAAGTTAGAGTTAGTAAGTTCCTAATTTACGTTAATTATATGAATACATCTACAATAGAAGAACTTATTTTCAATGAGGACGGTTTAATCCAAGTATTTGTTGTACAGTATAATACCAATGATCTTCTAATGTCTGCTTGGATGAACCAAATGGCTTTAGAAAAGACCATATCAACCAATTGTGGAACCTATTGGTCACGCTCACGTAATAAACTATGGATGAAAGGTGAAACTAGTGGCAATACACAATCTATAACTGATATTCTGGTGAACGACGATAAAGACTGCATACTACTTGTAGTAAACCAGACTGGTCCAGCTTGTCATACTGGGGAATATAGTTGCTTTTTCCAGAATTTACACACCTCTCGAGCCACATCTCAATAAAATACCTAAATACATGGATAATATATGTATCCAATTAATGAAATTAAATTTGACTCCAAAGGACTAATTCGTGTAATTCTACAGAGTCAGCATGATAAATCAATTGTCATGACTATATGGATGAATAAGTATGCTATAGAGCAAACCATCAATACAAATAAGGTAACCTATTTGTGCAAAGAAACAAAGCTGCTTAAAACAAATGATACACTACATGTACTTAGTATAATTGCTGATTGTGATAAAGACTGTATTCTCATCATAGTAAAAGATAACAATTATTATACTTCCAAATCATATGCTGATAAGAAACCATACTTTAATACAAGACTATCTATGCCATAAAATTATATACCAATAGCTGCACTGTAAAGATTACATATACACCATATACCACAAAAAGTTATTTAGGATTTAATAATATACATAAACATATTATTATCCATCTTACCCTGATGTACACTCTTCAAGCCATACATCATACTCGGCATGCTCCATTGATGACACAGAACGTTGTTTTGAGAACATCCAACCATAAAAGACCAACTGCTTTCTTGCGTATTGATCCGCCTCCCATACCTTCATAAGGGCATAATCCTCAATATGATACTTCTCATCATTAAAAGAATGACACTGTAATAAATCTACAATAAGATCTGCAGCTCTCTCTCCAGTTCCTTCCTGTACATTTAATTTCCATACTTCTGATGCAATCTTATCTAATACAAAAAAAGTAGCCCCCTCGACCTCAGGAAGAAATAATTCTGTGCCTTCTGTATTTGAATATTTATTGTTAACGCTATTAGATACCTGGTCTGCATTTTCAGCTCTTAACGTACTTATAGAAAAAAGCTTACCCTCGTCGCCATTTGGTTGCACAAAATATATACAAGCACCTACAAGAACGCATGATATTACCCACAAGCACCTTACTAATTTTAATAACACTATTGCACCATAAAATACATCTAGCAATAAGGTGATAATTAACTCATTGCAATAATCACTTCCCCCCAAGAAACTTTCCTATTACTCCCATTAAATCGATAGCTCCCTGGGTATATATTATTTCTCCACCATCCTCAATATGATCCTCTAAATACCCTGGCTCAAGCAGAATATATGCATCACCTGATATTAGCGATCCTGATAGTATTTTTGCAGAAGTATCTGAAGGTATCTCAAGCTCTCTGTATATACTCATCTCCACTCGTGGAGAGAAACTTTCCTTATTAAGATTGATACCTGACACAGTGCCAATCTTAACACCTGCTAAACGCACTTCACTGCCTACATATAAATTATCTACTGAGCGAAATTCAGCATAAACTTTGTAATTATAACCTACAAATGAAATTATTCCACCACTCGAGTTCAACATAAAGAAGAATCCTACTGCAACGCATAACACTATTGCACCAATCACAGTTTCCAGCATGCTTTGTTTGAATTTCACCATATTATCCCACGTCTACAAATTACATCTAACTGATGTAATAAACCTTCTATTCATCAGTAAACAGCGTTTCTGATGGAATCCAAGGAGAATAATGACCATTCATGTGCTGAGCAGAATTCTCTCTGTATAAAGACCCAGGTACACGATGAGCAGTTTTATCTCCAGTACGATTTACCCTCATTTTACCTGATATTACACAACTATCTTCATCGGGAGGAACACAACGAGTATGATGCAGCCAACTATACCAACCAGGTGGAACGCTACTTGCTTCTGCCTCAGAAGAGTATATAACCCACCGCTTGTTCCTACCTTGCGACTGATAGTATTTATTCCCATCCATATCTGTGCCTACATACTCTCCAGAATATAGAGTGTACAAGCGCGTTCCCACACCAGCCTGATTCCACCACGTAAAAACAGTTGTAAGAAATTCAATAATGTTACTATATATGCGCCAAGCCATGTTTTCCTACATACAGTTGTTAAAAACACTACCTCTATACTAACCAGTAGTATGGATTTTAAATCATATGATCATGTATGACAAGCCCGATTCCCGATTATACATATCAAAATAACATACAATATATAATGCAAGATTGAATATATATTGTGATTTATTTCGCCTTCGTGGAATTTCTTCCATAATAAAAACTGGAAATAAATTCCTCAAACTTTCCACTGTTTATCGCTTGCCTCATACCATGAGTAAGATCCTGTAAGTATTGAATATTATGTATCGATAACAGAACAACGCTAATTATTTCTCCTAGTTTAAATGTATGATGAAGATACGCACGTGTATAGTTTTTGCAGCATTCACATTCACATTCAGAATCCAGAGGCTCAAGATCATCAGCATAGCGGCTATTTCTAATATTAATGTCACCATACCTAGTTGTTGCTTTACCATGACGCCCTATACGTGTTGGTTGCACACAATCAAACATATCAACCCCACGCTTAACACACTCTACCAGATCCTCCGGCGTTCCTACTCCCATGAGATACCTGGGTGCATTTGATGGCAGCATATCTACTCATTCATCCAAGGTAGAT
>ENA-OREC01000041-OREC01000041.1-marine-metagenome-genome-assembly--contig:-NODE-41-length-28497-cov-11.437122_pt1 | contig 28497 bp, 17 predicted proteins | sample MGYA00248626_ERZ508543 | MGnify/ENA primary metagenome ERZ508543 (study PRJEB26211, sample SAMN05518279) | marine metagenome | isolation source: Puget Sound, Washington, USA | host: Bankia setacea...
GCATGTTCTTGGATTAGAAAGCAAGAATCCGTCCACTATAATGCATTTGAGTTCGAATTCATGAACCGTTTAGTTTAGGTCATGTTCATGAATCCAACAACCAGAATATGTGTTGAGCATTGTTAGGGAACTACCCACGTATGGAATTATGTCTATAATCGTGAACTAGAATGCATTAAAGGCTGTGCTCATGAAACAGAAATGTTAGGATGCTATATTCGTGAACTTGTCAACCTGGTATGTATTTTAGGCGATGTGTATGAGAACGTTTGATCATGAACGAGTTTGTATTGCGCGTTCAACTTATTTGAAAGGTTATGCTCCATAGTGTATTCTAAATGCATATTAACTACTGTATTATCGTGGTTTTATGATTAAGTACGAGTAATGTTATCGTTGTCGGAAATTGACGTCATTGTGTGTTATATTGCTCGTCCCATAGTTGCACATCATGTTGTGTATTTACACTCGTTAATAACACGTACCCATGTCTTACTATGTACACATGCAGCCATTCATAGGTTACTCCATTCAGCTTTAAACGCGTCAGCTTTGATGTGGGTGTAAAACTACAGATACGGTATTGTAAAACTAAAATGCGTTGGTTTCTGGTGTTGCTTAGCTGAACTAATTGTAGCACACTGTAGCATCTGGTTTATAATGTACAATGACGAAACCTCCTAATAATATATCTGTGATTTAAGACAATCATAGTTGGTATAAACACAGGTTTCAATATAGGTGGCCTTAACAGTGACTTTGATTTAAATCTGCAATATGTATTTTGTCTAATTCTAAAGATACGATCCGGCACAGATGATGCGTTGACAAAGTATTAAAGATGGAAATGATGTTACACCATTGGCTCAAAAACCTAGTGCACACATTGAAAACAAAACATGTAAACGACTGTTTACTATAATATTTTCGTAAACAGATGTAAATAAATATCCCGCCATTTTATTTAACCGTTTTCCTTTCGTTTATTTTTGTCGTCTGTTATCTTCGTTGACAATCTGTTACCAAGAAGGTGGGCGGATAATACACACCAAACAAGGTGCATGCCATTAAAAATACATAGCTTCTTGTGAGTCATGAAATGCTTTTTACGTATGTTTGCTGTATTTTCTGTGTTGTTGTTGCTTTTTTGTATGATATGTGATGTTGTGAATGGTCGTAAGATTACACTGTGTGGGTAGGCCTAACGTTTGACATGACACTTTAATCCAAACGTTGACATTTTTACAGGAAATATCCGCATACTTTCTCATTCAAATGCATCTGTTACCATGGTAATGATTACTCAATTACACCTAGTTTCTGATTGCCGTGAGGATTGACCTATTTCGGGAGTCAACCCTGTTAATCATTACTTCATTTATTTTATATGTATATTTTTTATAAAAAATTCCATTAATATCTTGAAAAAAAATCCTTTCGGTAAAGTGAACCACACATCGACCATCTGTCAGAAATGTTGGTTGTAAAAAAATTGGTACAGTTTTACTTTGAATCCGGTTAACACAATGTTCTAAGTTAAGATAGAATGCCACTTGTGAGTATATTTATGTGACCCCTTTTTGCTTGCACTTTACACGATTAATATAACGTATCATTGTACTGTTGGTACTGTTTGATACAATCTTTGAAGAAACGAATGCAGAATTCAACTACAAACTGTAATAATAACATATACATCAACGAGAAACATAACTGATTCTTACATTAAGCGTTCACGAGCATGCGAGCCAAATTGTATGAACGTATACAAGAAAATATCACGGTCGACCCGAAGTGTTCTTGTTTAAATTAGAGCACATGCGTTCTGTGTGTGGGTACACGACTTTAAACGAAACAAAAAACAAAAGAAATGGTTGATATCACCCGTGTTGACATATGGTATACACAACGCTATTACATCTTTCTTGATAACTCTCTTAAGATCCCGAAATGTTGAATGGTTCTGTCAACGAGAAGAGAACATATACGATACACGTTTATTATTCATATTTTTATATTAGTGACCTTGAGAATAAGTATAAAGGTCAAGGCCGAATAAAACATACATAGCAGAGTTCGTTATAGTTGTGTTTTCGTCATGTTCAAACGCGTACCAGGTTCAGATTTTCGTTTAATCGTTGGAATAAATCAACATGCCTCAACGTTGACGATATATGTCTCCAACAATATATATCTTAGAACTACAAAACAGAACAGAACATGATATGTATTTCAACTTTCCACACGACGTGCATGTTCCAGGTCAGATCTCTGTCCCATAAAAAATGCAGCCATATTTGCAAATTCTAAGTTTCTACAAAATATGGCATTAACATCGAAATTATCAAAACCTTTATTCGGCCTTTAAAACTAAACATCAAGGCCACATTTGAATATCAAACGAATGTGCACCAACAATTGTGCATGAAATGCTTGAGTCAGTATCTATTAAACCATATCTGTACATGTATTTGAGTCTTATATTTTACTTACATGCTTAGCCATTCACCTTCATTCATAAACCAAAAACGGTGGTGCGTTATATTTTGATCTGGCTTTACATGTTTCTTGAATGGCTTGTATATCCGAATATCATTTTCTGAATGACATTAGGGAAAAATCAATAGCCAGTCCTATACAGTTTATACGTTGTGTGGGACGAATCTGTTGAGTAAGAAAAATCGAAAATCTATTTTAAATGTGTATCGCCTCATTTAGCTCTGCATCTAACCGCAAAGTCGTACCAGTTTGTGTTCGGAACATACCATTTTACTGTCATACTTAAACCCAAAGTCTATATTTTCTCTATTGATAGCATAAGCGCCAACTATTGCCTTATACAAGTAAGCTTATGTCTATGTTTTCAATTTCGCTGTTGAATAATTAACACAAACATCTATCGAAGCACTTATGAATACACCGGCTCGATTTCAAGCCTTTATTTAAGCCAAAAATAGTCTGCTGATAACTAATGGCGCTTTTTACACTCGTTCTTCCATTGACAAAACAAAACACTAACGCAATATAAAGGCTAGCCGTGTGTGTTAAATATGTTGCATTATTAAATGGCATAGCTGATAAAAGTGACAGTCCTTGAAATGCAACTGAATTTATAATCACTTACAAGTACTGTGCAGTGATATGTTGAAAGCGTGTTTGAAGGTGACGGTCTATGTACATGTTCAGCAGCTTTTTAGATCTAAAACGAGTATGTGCACTAACAGGTCGTTTCCTGAAATACATTAAACGGCGTGTGTTTTGATATCGAACTTGAGCATGACGGCTTCAAATGTCCAAACAACTATAATCAGTGATGCATACAGTGGAAAAGTGATTATGTTATATGAATTTCTAAAATTCAAAGAGACTGCACCATGTATATAAGTGAGGCGGCGTGACGCAGTAGGTAGCCCGTCGTATTGGTAAAATGTCAGGCATGGGTTCGAGTCCCATCAAGAAACTGTATCCTCATTGCTGGAATCAAGAAGGTGACCATAGTAAACTGTGTATCGAAGTACCTATGTTATTCAATAAGGCTTGAACATAGATCAGTTTGCGATTAAATGATACAACACGTTATTAATTCATTCAACTAGTAAATGCCTCGCACAATATGTATAGCCCTGAAATAAGGTCAATAACTCTAAAAGTTCGACTGTATGAATGATGTTTCCTGTACGGGCACCAGTCAATATCCTCGACAAGTAACCAAACCAGAGGTTGGCGTGTTATGTTATCTGATTGGACAAGTTAAGCCATTGGTAGACAGCATGGGTTCTTATCGCAGATGGTGGTTATTAGACCTTTGACAACAGTAAGGCCTTATTATATCATCCCCTGTCAGATACAATCGGAGGGAAGCTTTGTATGTCATTGGGCTCGTTTAGAGTTAAAAGATGAATTATAATTTATCATAGAGGCCTATTAGTCACACATACGGGGTAAAATGGTGTATATACACGGAGTGGAGTTTTATGTCAGGAGGGCCCTTTCGGATTTTGTAACTAGTGCTCGGGTGTCTAACAGTTCCTAGTTTCACGACCGGTGGGGATAACTCGTATATCGCATTTAGATAAGAAGGTAATATGGTAATTACACACTATAATAGTCTGCCAGAGGGAGGAATTCCCATCACCAAGTAGTGAAAGGTTATCCTTCCAGCAAGATAACACAGACAAAACAGAGACTACATGTAAAGTACATAGAATACACACTTGAGTATATCTTGAATTGAATAAGAAGAAATATATATCTAGGTAACTAAGGATATTAAATACAAGCCAGTCATATTCAGTTTTCATTAAATGGCAGATCACTAAAATGTATGACCAGGACGTGTGTTGTCCTTTATATAACACGAGAGATACGTCTGTCCTAGTCATTCCAGAAAACGCCTACCATCCATGCCCCTACTGTACTTTGACAGTGCCTTACTCTTCCAAGTGTCATTTATTTCCATTTTTATATCAGTTTCTAGTACACACTACATAAATGTGTGATATGAGTAAAGTTAAAGTGTGTCGGCTCAAAATGGCTTAAAACGACATTCTACATGTGTAGTTATCGTAAAACTGTCAACTACGCGTTCTTGAAAAGTCAGTGTAAATGTGGTACGCGTACTCATATATATCATACCATTAACTGACATTTAGTTTGTCTCATTCTCTATATATATATATCAGTTATAGTATTGTATCATATACCTAGTATAGCACGCTCACAGTTCCAAGTGCCCCGCTGTCTGGTAGAGTCTAGATGACGTGTCTGTACCCAGTTACACGTGGAGATTGGTAAATTTGGAAAACTCGAAACTATCTGGTAAACATTCGAATCAACACTACATGGTGGAATAATACCGTTGGCTTATTTATGTGCAAGAAGTTCTTGTTTCTTCACAACATTCATACCCCACTCTGATTGATTGGGAACACCTTGGAGATGTTGAAGAACCACGCGTGAAAACAATGTCACCTTATGAATGGATAGAAGTTGAAAACAAGTTAAAACACTTGTGTGATGCTTTTTGTTGTTGTTTTTTTGTATCCAGTTATGTGTGATTGTTTTTTCTCTCCTGATATGATAGTTTTTCTCAGAAGTATCAGAATTGGTGTAATTGCATATAATAAAAAAAGTTGTCACGTGTAAACTTGCATTGTATGAATATATTGTTTGACGATGTATTTATTTGTACAAGTTATATACTAAACAAACTTGAAACTTGAAACATATTTCAATAGTGCTTATGATTCAAGCAACTGTAATTAAACAATCCTCTTGCTTCTACCAACGCACTTTTCCTGCCAGATAAAACAAACACCAATCAAATAACATGACTGGTTTTGCTTTCGTGGTTTATGTTAACTCCACAGTTGCAGCCCTGCCAAATAAAAACACGCTGGGACATCTCGTGCACTCACAATCCCTTTTTCGTTGGAACATTCATACTTTTAATTTAATGAATCTTTGTCGATGAAGTAAGGTCAAAGTCATGAATCACAGACGGCACCATTTAAACGTTAACATAACAATGGTATTTCGAAGTACACGTGGGTGCAGCAATTAAATTTTAACTAAACAATGATATTTCGCAAACGATGCCAAATGTTTTGCAATTATATACGAACTCGGAATGCGGATTCCTTCAAATCGAAGAAATGTGTCTGTTATAAATTGTAAAACATTTTAAACTAGTCGTTCTTTGAAAGTTAATTATCTGCCAAACCTAACGCTCCTGACACCTCATATCTGCAAGAATTTAGGCCGCCGAACCAAGAAAGTAAACACCTATTAGCTATATCAGTACTCTGCTCTTGGTCCTTGTTGCTAGTAAGGACACTGAAAACTCGAACCATGATGTAACAGTGTGCGTTTATTAATCTAAAATGATTAACACATGGCACTCGTTTGTTTTTCGCGGGAACGTTGACCAGACACTCTTGAAGTCATAACATGGTCTGCTGACTTGTAAAATAGATGGATTAAAGTGTTGCGTTATAACAATATCACATAGAACTCCGTTATGTAAACATGCAGCAACTATTTTGTTATTCATTGGTCCATGTAATTTATACAAGAATGTCAGGTCAATATTCTCAAGCTATACCCCAAACAGTTTACATGTAATTAATAAGGCACGTGACCGTAAGATCCAAATCCAAACATTGTCTGCTAAAATGTTAATTATGTTTCAGGGACAACTAAACATGGTCAGAAAAAAATCACGTTCGGATATATAAACCTGATACACGTGCATTGAATGAAATGACCGAATATATCAAATATATGACCTAATACCTCAGATACTCTAAAGCGGACAAAATCAACACCGACAAAACCCAAATTGCCTAGTCAGTCATAGAACAGGGTCAAGCAGCGGTGTATGATGCTTTTTACGCTCCTGTTTTTTTATGTCACATCAAACGCACCGTAACACAAATGATGGCATCACAGCGGAGAGCTTTTTATTTTACGCCAAATCACCAAGGTTTTCTTTTCTGACAAATGTGGTAGGCAGTTTAATAACAAATAGCAGTCCATAACAACCAATCATCTTTAATTTTAAGAAGTAAAAGTAAGGGAAGGTTCATTCAGTACATGGTATTCATTCACAACTGTGATGTTTTGTTGATTGTTAAAAGTACGAACAAATAACTTATCCAACAGTTGCAAAATTTAGGTTGAATCAACCTAAATATTTAGACTACAAATACTACACCTTTTTGTAGCATGTGGTTATAAAGGGTAGCCGTTTTATACCAGATTTTAACATATATAGGATATGCCTTTTTATACTATTCGACTGCACCTACACCGCATGTATGTATATGTAAGTAGAACTAAGGTTAATTCACTAGTTAGAAGTGTTCGTTTGAGGTGCAGTAGTTATCTATTTATTTATTTTGGAACAGTGTACTTATATTCTTTTTCTGATACCCATTTCAGTTGGGTAAACTGACTGAACCTGGCCAGTGCCGTGTGACTTCTTCAATGCAGTCAACGACGTAGCCTTGGTTTTATTGTATTGTAACTGTCAATATCTGGTTGTTTGGGCTTGTTAGGTATTTTCATTATTTTCGTCAATTCAAACATTGAGGAGGATCTTGTTCAATTACAGCACTTGTTTTGCGCCCACACTCTCCAGCAATTTAACCATTGATTTAAGTGAAGACAATAATACTTCTTTAGTTTGAAATCAAAGACGGCGGTTACCTGGACAATGTCAAACAGACCAGTACTATGGCATGTCCGGGGCTCAAACTCACGCTATTCGGATTCCCAGTTCGACTCCCAAATGAACTAAGCGACAATCATAAACACGTGTTTTTTTTAACTGACTGATCGTTAGAGTGCATTGAATTACATTGCATTTATGGTAGTTTTGTACCGTTACCAAATTGTGTCCACCCTTAAATCGTGATCGCATATTTGCTTTTGTTTTGTGAATGGCTGGTACCAGTTGCTCACTCGTCTCACAGCCGTATTGGATGTTCGTGTTGCCCTTGTAAGCTTGCAAAAGTACACGTAATGCAATAATAAGGACAATTAGATGTACAACCACGCAGAGATAATATCTTTCGTTGCAAAGGTGTGTCAAGGTATGCAGCCGATGCCAGGTATGTGTGCAATGCAAATAATTTTTACACAGACTGAGGCTATCGACATAAATCCTATACCCAACTACTAATGCCATTGTAATTCTTTTAATGAACGATTATTACCATTATGTATGTTTTAATACATTTATATGGCGTTGTTTTTTCTTAAATAATTTAACAATCAATCAAGTTAACCAATCCTTGTTATATAATTATATTGTAGTGTTAGTGAGTTATCAATATTCACGGTTTCGTGTGAAATGAAAGTACTGTCATCATCACTCGTCGTTAGGTATGAGATGTAGCTTCTCGTGTATTATCTAAACACAGTGTATTTATTGGAGTTTGGGCCAACATTATAACAACTAATGAATTGTCTAGATATGTAACTGTAGGTTTGGTTAGTGTTATCCAGTTACTTCTTTCCAAGGTATTAAGTACCCATGTTGATAAGTCTGACTCCAATAAACTTAACGTGAAGTTACCCATGAAGTAACTTGGACTTTTCTACAAGACAAAGTGTGTGGTCCAGGACTTATTTGCACAGCAATGTCTAGCAAGCGCACCGATTTTCGGGGTTGTTTTGTGCGTTTGTTTTCACTCACGTTTGTATCGTTTCTTGATTTATACCTCTCCTTCATTACACTGGACTATTCTGTATTTTTGCCATGTCATGTTTGTTCATTACAAGCTACCGTAAACTGATATATGTTTATAAATGGCTTTTTTCATGTGTCACTAGATTTCGCGAGTCTAGTACGTTGCATGAATCACATGCAGTAATCAGAGAAGTTTATCGCCTTGGTCTACCGGATAGTCTTGCTCATCATACACTTGTCTTCAATCAACTGTAACTTGGTATTCGTAAAACAACGTATTTTGGTGAAGAAAAAGGGTATGCAAACACAAGTCATGTAATGAAACAAAGGGCAGTTTTACAGCAGTTTTACTTCGGAGTACTTGTCATGTTTGCTCGGCGTTTAACACAAGCACGAAGTTTAGTGAATCACTTCCCATCATCCTCTTCATTGGCAAGGATTTACAGTTACGGGGGACATTCTGCACCCTGTACCATCTTGTCATTGTGTTTGTTTTTGCTAGTCTATCTTCTCTTTTCTTTTCATTTATCATAAAGCAACGCAACAGCTTGAAACACCTGTCCACGCAAAACATCCACTAACTCCCACCCACAGGTCAAGAAAACTTAGTTAGTCATCGGTTACATCGCTTTCTTTGCTGTCCTTGACAAATAAATACAGATAATCCAGGCAAATTACAGACCACTGACTCTGTTTTAGTCATCCTATATACTTCAACTAACTATCCATAGAAGCGTACTTTCTCTCCTTCTTTAGATTAGGTCATAGAGAATATGTGTGTCGTGATTTGTTGTTTCTTTTCTCATTGTACACTAATTGTGCGACATCTGTCTAGCCTTTCTTTGGATTGATACACATAAGAGTATGGGCTAGATGTATGTTCTTATTTAAAGAAGGCAAGAAAGAAGTTTGTATGTTCATCCTCATTTGCGGCATTGTTTAGTGTTACTATGGTTATCGTCGGCATCAGTGTCATCAACGCAACCCCAATCATCATCAAAAACGTCGTCGTTGTCGTCATCGCCATCATAATCACATTTAAAATATATCATAGTTATTAGTGTTAGTATTAGTTTGATAAGGATCGACTTTTTACAGACTTACAAGAATTCATTGTTTTAAATAACCTATGAAACGGTTAGATGGCAATTCTTTGTATCAATGAAACTTCAATAAAAAGATCACATTGACATTTATTTGATGACGGTGTATGATGACAGTATACGTTGTATGTTCATATCTACCTAGTGTTGTTTAATACAGGTGGTATTATAATTGAGGCTCTCGTTAAGGCAAGATTAATCACAACCGACCCAGATAGTATTCACTTAAAAAGGTATAGATGCCTACAAGTAATTGGTGAGTTAGTATATCATATGTTAAAATCTTGTGGAGTCATGTAGCCGCTCATTAGATACGTTCACACTTATCTATCATTGACGTGAGGACATACTACTTAGATTGGAACGTGAAAAATGGCAAAAAACTCACGTTTAAATGACAAATCATTCGGATAGAAACGTGAACAATTAAGAAAACTACGGCCTAACCCCACTCACGATTTGACGTATTCAATAGTCTCCCATTCTTCCCATGAACTAGTGTTTTACTTGAGACAGGAGAATTAATCCCTGTAGACAGCTTCGATTTCCATTTTTTTCACACGGAGCGACTATACAACCTGGTCCGACATCTGTGCATACTACTGAGTTGATGTTGCTGATATTTCTTTGCTTTTTCATCGATTAAGGCCGAGAAATGAATAAATATGAATCGAAATCTGGGCCCACGCAGATTACGGACTGTTTTCAATAGTTGTTAATCAAGCAGGCGTTCCAACCCAGACTTGTTTCGATCCTTATCAGAACTATTGTTAGCAACAAATGCCACGTTTTCGTCGTTTTGATCACGTCTCCTTAAGATTTATCTTTCATATAATAGTGCATGAAAAAGACCAATACAGTACCGTCCATTCAGATCAAACTTACGAACTACTACGGCAATCAACCGTCCGTTTGCATATTGCAAACAAGCTACGGAAAATATAACGAAAACAAAACATACTTTTTCGAACTGGTTAACGAACGTAACTTAAGAAACACAAACGTTTGAGAAACTGTGGTGGATATTATACCGGATTTGGCCCACCCGTTTTGCTAGAACATCACGCCTGTGACGCTTGCAAAATATATTTACGTAATAAACATGAAGAAGCTTACACATGCAGACAGCCATTGCCGTTAATTGTTTAATTCGTCAATTCATGATAACACGTAACGGATCCCGTGCATGTTTTCCCACCCATACATCATCCCAACATTCGACTTGCGTGTTGCTGTTACGTATTGTGTTGACTGATGGGTTTAACGGATCCACATTTAGTTTAATTGAAGTATCGGTATGTCCCTTTCATCTGTTGACACTCTAACGTTAGCGTTAAAGCATCTGGTTGGCAATGTAGAGAATCTGGTATTGAAGCATCGAGCAATCCCAAAGAAGCCACCTGTTGCTGACACCAAAATGAACTTCTGCAAACACAAGTACAATACTAGTATAGCAAATATGTTTGCAAGACCTCGACCTAGGGGTGGCGTATCACACTGGTTAGGCGCTTCTGACTCGTATTCGGAGTATGCCTGACACGCCGTAACCAGCAAGAAACGTTACACGCATTGTTCGGTACTGGTTGCCCCCAAGGAATGGGTCATAGCTTGATTTTACAATCGACTAAATAAATCAATATATGTATAAAACTGAAACGAAGGGCCTTATGGCAGTTTGGTATTTATGTAAAACAGTTATAATACAACATAAGGTCAAACAAACAAACAACTCGTATACAGACCAATTTGTGAATACCCTCACATACCTTGCTGATACGTTGGACTACATGGTTGTTTTTGTGTTCGTCATACTCCATGTTTTGAGAACATATTTAAGTATTGTTTCGATGAAATTATCACTATTCCTTTCATATCCAACATTTACAGCTAGTGGGTGGATTGTTAGCCTTGTTATGGTATTCCCTTTCATTTACGGGTACTTGTGTGTTTATGACTCCCATGTACTAACTGTAAACTATATCAACTAACGACCAATGAATCTAGCTCTATCGGTTTCTTCCTTAGGGATACGCATACCAGTTTACATGTTTATTCCTGAAGTAAAACAAATACATCAACGTGTATAATTATATGTCCATGCACATGTTTCAGATGACATCCACAGTTATTGTAAGTGCAACAGTTACATTGACCACGAACGTTTGCATCCAATTATAGTCGAGGCGAAGACCGTTGTTTATCTATTGTTCTCTTTAAAAAATATGTAATTGAGCAAGTAACGTAAACTGTGACTGCACCGACACTGACCAATGTATCATTCATAAGAGTGTTTGAATTTGTTTGAGTATTAAACACAATAGTGAGCCGTTAAAGCTTTTAAAATCGAAACGGTGTACGTTGGCTCGGACAGCAAATATTAAAAACTTCATTGATAAAATCCCATGCTTGTTTGTTCAAGTAGTATTGAGCCAAACGCAAATAGTGTTTGTCATTGAGAGGGCGAGTCTCGGCTTTTATAATTTCCTCAATGAGACGACGGTGTAGTAGTTATGATGTTCTAAATTGGGTGTGTGTTTAGACTCATATGTACAGTTAACACTTTTGAGACCTTTTGTTCATGTTTTTGGTTATTTTTTACAATTCAGAAAAAGGTCCAAAACAATTACAAGCAACTTAGAACTACATAGCTGGTCGAAATGAGCTTGTTTGTTCACAGTGATTCTATTACGGTTTTCTAATCCTTAATACCGTATTTACATAAATGCGGTCTTATAAGTTGAGGTTTCCTAAAAAAGCATTGTAAAACAGGTCGTCGTATTGATATGAATGGTCTTTCATCGTGGTCTAATTTAAGGTGGTCTTTCATTATTATTGAAGATTATTATCAACATGGTCTTAAACAAATATCTATTTGGATGGTTTCATTGCTAATTGTATCACACTACAACAGTGGCATTCTCGTTCAGGTTCATGAGGTCTATATAATGTGATCTTTAATTACGATTGCCTTTATGTTAAGGGCTTCGTGATTCGAATTCTCAGTGAAGAGGTCTGTGTGTATAGGCGATCATAAAACCACATTTTACTGTTAATATTTAAAAGTGCAGTTAAATTACATACATACTTGTTTAATACATTGATGACTAAACATTAATCTTAGTGGAATGTATAAGAGCAATTGTTCCCACACCCTTTTTTTCATTTGTTTTACTCGTGTTCCTTCCTACAACGTTCTCCACCCTTTCCATTCGGCGTACCTTTATGTACATGCACATTTCGTGAAGTTATTATTTAAACCCTGTGAATGACAAATAATGAAACGGTTCGTGCACACTTCAAACTGTTTTACTGCAAAGGTTTGAGGATACTCTATGAAACACCCCACATTTTATCTCTATTTTGAAATTTATCTATAAAGCAAGTGTAACCCAATATGTGTATGACGGAGTTCAAACATGTGTCCTTCTTGTCGTACGAATGCTAGTGGTGCGCCCTTGGCCAATGGTAGCTCGTATATGTAGCAACAATGTTGTCCAATGTTCAAGAAAATAAATAAGGACTGTTCTTGCGTACTTGTATATTGTTGAATGGTTCCACGTATTTCAACAACAGAGCCAAGTGTACACATCGATTGATACGGGTGACAAAACGAGTCACATTGGTATGGGTCGTGTCATAAACATCGTAATTGCTATGGGCAAACCTGCTGCTATATTATGAAAGTTCGACCCATGTCAATATAAAGGCCATAACCCGTTATTGGCATTTTCTAGAGCGACGGTCACGTGACGTATATGCGACCGTTACAGTCTTCCTCTGGCACTGGAAAATATAATGGATTGCTTCCTACTTATTGCGCGGTAGGGGTCTAACAATTCTAACGGAAAGTGTTCATGATTTTCCTAGAAAAATAGCTAGTAAACAGAAACACTGATACTTGTTTCAAGAAAGTGTGTAAGCTTCTGAAGTCAAAAGGGCTAGAGTTTCCTTGGAACCGTTTTATATTTCCAGTGGAACGTTTCCAATTTCGGACAAATTGTCTGAGAAAAGCCACCCTCCTAGGTGGTGTCCGGTTGCTAGGCCTGGAAACCACTCGGGAGACCTCGGACTAAAACCGTCAGCAGCGGATTTAAGAAAAATAGCTTTTATAAGTGTTAAAGCTAATGCGAAAGTCAATAAGCACTGTTATAATGTTGCAGTTTTGGTTTAGGTTACGACGAGACTTAACGAGTGGATTTTTAAGTCAATCTTCCATCAGATCCCGCCCCTCAATTCATTTTAGTTCGTTTGTGAAATCACGCTCGAATCCCCGTAACTGGAACCAACCAGTACTAGAAGCAAGTTCTATACATGGTAGTCAATGTGCCTGTTCGCAGACTCAGAAAATCATAGAAGATGTATACGATAGTGTCTACACGTACACCCTAAACTAGCAATGTCAGAAATCACATACAAACTATAAAATGAAAGGCTTGTAAGATATATTGAGTTGTCTGTAGTAGCAAATAGGACCGCACTGGTCGTTAAACTTAAACTACACAGGGGACTCAAAGGGAATTGCTAGATCTATTTTCTTAAGAATGTTAATGTTTGCAGTACTTGTTTAGTATTCAATAAACCGTCCTGAAAAAAACATGACTCTGAAGTATGAAGAATGTTATTAGAATAATTTTTAAAAACAGGAATTGTGTAAAATTTCAGTTGTGCAGGTTTAACATTGCGTATTGATGTACACACTGATTTATGTGTTGCTCTTATTAGCTGCAACGTTCGATATGTATAAACCTCTTGGACAATTTAACTGCCAGAATTATAGCTGTAACGTCACGCGGGCAACAATCAGATCGAGGAAGTGAGGCGTGTGGTGCTACCGGAGACATTTAATCATTTTAAGCAACTCTTGACTCTCAACCGTCCTCAGAACCTTTGATCAGAGAAGCAACATGTACTCTTACACATATGGCTCTCCCTCCCGAAAACTCGGAAACAGTATGAGTAGATAAAAGCTAGCTGGAACTTACTCCAGTCCGTTCACGCATTGACTGTCTAGTATTATAGCTGAACAGTTTTTGTATATCGATTCAGAAAAGCGGCGTGGAGTGGATGGCGAATTCAAACACATCATCGAATATTGGCTTCTCTGTAACAAATCAATGCTATACGTGTTTCCTTTCCCTATAGCGACATGGTTTATACTACTGGATATCCACTCGCCAAGACAACTGTACTTGTAGTCATGTTAACATGAGCTCACATCGGACAATTGTTTATACTATTCTTTTCGATCAATTAGAAAACTAGAAAAAAACACAATTCCAGCGGCGATTTGTATCAGCTGCAGACGGGCTTTTACGCTGGACGGATCTGCTTTTAATGTTTCTTAGCGCGTGTGGATTTAACAGCCGAGTGTTCATATGTAAGGAAAGCTCATACCGCTACTCCGGGGCACTTGTTTGACGGTGTTTAAAAGTTAGCTGTACGAAACATCTACAGGTAAATGATAATTATCGCTATCTGGAGACGGCGAAAAAAATGATAACGTTTACACGCATGCGCAGGAACGAGCACTACGCTTAAAGTATAAACTCGTATTTTGATATGTATAGTAGTATAAACGACGTGACTTGTTACACTGGAGTAGCTCAATCGATGGTTAAGCTAAAATGGTGAAATTAGAAAACCACACTATCAGCTTGAATTACAACTTTGGAAAATTAAACAGTGTTTTACCAGTGATTTTATTTAGTGTCAGTGTTAGTGAGAGTTGATTATCAAAATGAAGTTGTTTAGGTTAATATTTATTTTGTTGGGTTTGTGTTTGTGTTTGCATCATGTATGGTGTTTAACTTGTGGAACAGAGTATGATGACCCGGCGTCAAAGGCATACCTGGCTGAAATTGTCATCATTGGAAGCTTATCACAAAAATTACCATCAAAATTAGGGTTATACAATGCTACAATTAAAATTAGTAAAAAGAGCAATATTATTAAAGGTGAAAATATTATGAAACCTTTATTCAAGCGACGGACGCCTCGCCTGCTCTCTGTGGGGAAATTCGGAGCAGAAAACTTGGAGCATTGTGTGACAGAACTAGAGAAGGAGAGGGAATATATCATGTTTTTGAACACTACTTCAGACTCAAACTTCTTTCAAATATCCGGAATGCCTGTGTCTAATAAAATAAAGAAGGAATTTAAACGAGCGAGAAAGGACATCAAGAAAATTTTGTGTTCTAAAGGAAATTGTGGTAAGTGTATTTTATGATGTTATCTATAGTTTACAATGAATTTCAACCGATGATGAAACCGGTTGACATTATCTAATTTATCTGAAATAGACCACATTCACGTCCTAGTTTCTACGGCAGGGATCCCTATGATTTTGTGACACCAAATCACCACTGAGGTTCCTTAACAGAACATCAAGTTTAACCAAATATGCCCTTAATTTACATATCGTACCTTAACGTTATAGGAAAATCGTGCAGATACATTTTATTGACACACAATGTCGAGTGTTAAAGTTGTCCTTTTCTATGCATACACACTCTACAATCACTAGACAGGTATGGGGAAAAAGGGACGCGATGTTCAAGTTTTGGGTTATCTTACACGCTAAGAGCCATTAAAACGTTGTGAAAAGTGTAAACTGATAATACTATTTGCTTTAACTTGTTCACGGATGTTAGAGACAGCCTTGCACATTTTAACTTCACCATCATGGCTATTCGTGGCAAGTCACACGCTAGAGACATAAACAGAAATAAACAGATAAATCACGGTAAACAGAGAGTCAATAACCCACGTGGGGTAAGGTTAACTTTACTTGTAGTTTTACTTAATTTACCAATTCTAGCCCAAACCGCTGTAAGACATTTCTCTCGTACTGCCCTCGGTTTATAAATATGTATTGTCATACCCATGTAATAATAACTTAAACAATTCATTCATATCCCCTGTACAATCTTAAAGTTAATCTTAATCTAACAAGTATACGTGTATGGCTTAGTTTTTTGTGTAAAGTCAACTTCTAATACTTCAAACCAAGCCTATATTTTCAACCAGCTTAGATATAAAAGGGACGCGATAGTAAAATTGTATGCGGATAGTATTTAAACAAACTTAAGTTACAAACTCCAAAGTCTTGTTCGCCTACCTGAGTCTCCCACATGTACATTCATAAAGTTTAAAGCTAAACCAACGCTAGATCTTTTTACCAATGATCAATTTAATATTCTCTGTAGATAACCTATATAGATTTAAGAAGTTTGTGTATTCACTATTCAAGTCAAATATAAGTAAAGAATATCATGTGTATTTCACGGAAGGTGACCTGAAAAAGTCTAGCGTTTTACCGTGACATAAACGTAAATTATGTGGATGTTTATGAACACATCAGCATGTGTGGTGTTATTTAAAGCAATATGTTGACAGTTAAATGTTCTCAAACTCTTTAATTTTCTCAAGTGTAACTGCATGTATAACTTCTATATGAAAATGTATCATGAACTTAAATGCATACACCTTAATCTATATGATTTACCGAAGGAAGAAATGTGTCACTCTGTATTCACATCATCAAGGAATTAACATCGAACGAGGTCCATTTTACTTAGTTAATGTTTATCTAAATATATTGAAGTCAGTAATTCATACACACACCCATATGCGTTTAATGGACTTAACTTGCCTTATATAAAAGTAAATAATGCATCCAACAAGGTGAAGTATTCATCCTCTAACTGATTTACAAGATATGGCGCCTGCAACATTTTAATATCAAATGAAATGGATGTCGTTTTCCTTTACTTTTCCTGGTTTCGCGAATAATCGGTGTTTCCATTGACAAGTGTAAATCATGGTAGATTATTCTTTGGTTGATTTGTTTGCCTTGTCGATGGTTTTAACTCCACTCCCGTTAGTTGTCTAGCTTAACAGATTATTAGACGAAAGCGAAATATATTTTTCTTTAACTGATTACTTTACAAACTAGTTTCTATAATCCATCGGTTGTATTTTAACATATTTGCTGTTCCCTAATACTCTTGTTTGCAAGAATTTAAGTCATACATTCAGTTAACAAGAGTATTCTTTAAATAAAATTACTTAAACTACATGAGACATGTTATTAAATGAATGAAGACTCAAAACGGTTAACCCAAATTAGCAGGTGTCCGTTTTCATTAATGGCATACCTAAACTTTAGCTCATAAAGCACATCCTAATCAAGAACAAAACCGCCACAAATGTGAATGTACAAACTAGTAAATCTAAACGCCATTTATAAATAGGGCCTCTTCTCGTTCAAGTAATTTAATTCATAAATATGATTAGAGCGAATACACAATCGGCTAACAGACAAGTCTGACGTTTTAACGAGCGTGTGATTGTTTTTATATGGGTTATATCATTAGTAATTACACACGGGGCTTGTTTTAATAACGTTGTCAATTAATACAGGCTATGTGTAGATCAGCGAATGAGCTGGATTGACGCATGTATTTGAAGCAGTAAATGTCAAGCTGAAGATTTACTGAGACCTTGTTACAGGTTTGCACGATGACTTGGGAAAGTAAGACACACCAGTAAAGTCAAGCATGGCCGCGAGCGACTTTTACATTTCTCCCCGTCGTCCAATGCATGATCCTCACTCTTCAGGGTCCTTCCGTCTTTGGCGCGTTTCATAGTTGTATCTTACAAGTTAATCATCAACATGTTGCATCTTTACTATACAGCACGATAACAGCTATAGTATACAATATACAACACACAGTTCCAACTTCACCAGCAAGCTACTATTTTACTCATGATTATCTTAAGTACAATCCCCTTAAATCTTCAAAGAGAAATGGAGTCTGTCGGTTTACTATGAGAAGGAATTCTACCCAGATACCATCTCGCTATCTCCTAAATTGAGTTATACTATGATAATTCTACTTAATCTAACAATTCAACTCTCATTTCCATAACCAAGCTTATCTTACGCGTAGTTATTTCTCTTTCTTCTTCAGTTCCATGTTCCGAGTTCTTCCATTACTCATTTTACAACTTGCGCTTACCGGTCACGTGACCCAATATACCAAATCGTTGACTCCCATTTACTGATATTACACAATTTACTGATATTACACATAAACAGAAACAATTATATGATGTACAACAAAACACAAAATTGGCTGGGTTAATGTGCCTTTTTTGTTTTTAAAATATCTATTTGGCAGGCGACCATATCGGTCGGGGTAAAAAGCACGCACTTCTTTTCTTCATTTTTTTGTATCAAACCCAATTAAGGTTAACGTATACGTGTAGCTTTTTGGCGGTTTATCTAAAGAAGAACAAGTACGTCTTATGAAACGTTCGGTAGGTCTAAATCTAGCAGAGCAATAGTCATTCATATCTGCAAGAAAAGTGACTAGTAAGCCGGTTTCTAGCAGTCTGGATGCATCATTAACGCTGTCAAAATCTATTTCTTCAACATCTTTCTATCGTGATAGCAAAATTAAATTGTTAGTCTATACGGTATTCCCAATGGTACGCAGTGTACGTCAGGTTTCCAATATCTCAAGTCAAAACTATATAACAAATTATACGTTTGCATGTTGTATTTCATTACTGCTATATGTGTGTGTATTTGCAATTATTGATCAACTCGATTACTAGTACTCAGTTGGGGATTGTTTACTAATATTACTACCATAACTACCAGCTCATCTATACCGGCTTTCTCTCTTGCTCATTCACTAGCACGTTTCCCCTTTACGAGTATACCCACCCCAAATATATACACGATTCATTGTACACATATGTATTCGTTTCCGTAATGCGAGCGCCTGTATTACACTGCGAATCCAACCTGCGTAACATTAAAGATATGTTTAAAAAAACAGATATGGTTAACAACATTTTAAAATATATGGAACATTATCCTACAAAATGTGACTAAATAACCGTCTTAGGTTTTCGCTATAAGTTATCACAAATCGCTTTTTCGTGACAATTTGTAAACAATAAACAAATATTTTCTACCCGCGGTAACAAATAAAACCAATTTAAATTAGGGCGTTACGTGGTACAAAGAAAATTCAAATTGAAGTACTCACGCATCCAGTCATTGTTGAAACCACCCTAAACAATCTTACGAAATATCAGTCTCATTTGCTTTTGTTGTTTGTGTTGTTCCAGCGATTACTTGCATTAGGTTGCATCATTTAGATAATTACTTAAATGGTATTCAGATTGTATCTCCGTCTACGCAATTTACATTTATTAAGTCACATTGTTTCCGCGTAAACACCACTGTGCAGTTATGATCATACTACCGCTTGAAGCAAATGAAAGAGTGTTTACCAAGAAAATTGCACCCTACATTAAGCACTAACAGTTACTTACGGGAAGTATCTACAGATAGGTATATACACAAGAAGAAAAAACTATGTATTAAAGAAGTTACATGCAATTAGGCAACAATCTAACCAGTACACCGCAAACAAAAGCCCCAGCTCTGCACAATCTTTACAAACTAATTCCCATGGCCAACAACAGACTGGTTCCAGACATTTCAAATATGCATCTTGTTTACAAACATTGAGTCCGCCAATTTCCCTATTTTCTAATAATTAATTACTGAAAAGGAACATATGTGAAGTGCTTGTCTAGTGTCGGTTTCACATTCTTACGTTTTTGTCGAAAGGGTTCAGTAGATATCCTTTTGGAGTTCCAGTACATATATTTAAACGTATATTTTCCCCTCTCGAATATTCAATGAATGTTTGAATATCGCCTAGCTGCCTTTGATATCTGTTGATAACCGGTGTATACGTCTCGTCTTCATTACATTGATTGCTATTAAGGTGGCCTCCTTTCGGTCCAGCTTGCCAGTTCACATGGGTTCGAATTTCAATACATGCTAGTGCAGTTGGCTCTTGTTCCATGTTTTCTACTGCAGCATTGTTCCGTTCATATCCCGAAGCCAAGTTTATTTCTAGCAGTTGTATTTCATTAGTTCAGTCATCAATTCAATTATTCCGGGAAAAAGATCGCCATGTCTTCCGAAAACGTATTAGCAACATGTGTTCGCTGTATGAAGATTGTCAGATTTTTACTTTTAGCCCATTTCAAAATTTATTCTCCAGAGCCAGCGCTCTCAGGTTTTTAACATTTTTGTTATAATTGTTCTACCCGGTCTTTGAAGCTTGAAGTTGCATGTTGCAGATGCCGATTGGTTCCAAGTGAAGAGGCAGCCAGGCAGACAGACAGTCAGGCAACGCGTTCGTGTTCTCTCTTGCGCTTCCCCTCTTAGCCTTCTCCACGGTGTATCGAGATTTTCTTTTCTTATCACAAACCCTACGGTACTCTTTAATACTCCTTTATCTTATTTCATGAACGGAGGCTTTTCCTGGAAATTGTGAAACAGAGAAATTAAGTAAAAACTGTCAGACATCGCGCAGTAAACCACTCACAAACTGTAAAGAAGGAAGCGCTGAACAGGCATAGATACCAACTTGTTCTCGCTAATTATTCATTTAAGACCAAAATGCGCAGAACATGTCCTGTCGCTTTCTCTTAGCATAGTAGATATATCCGCTAAGCTAGACACTTTACAATCTAGTATAAACTTTAGTGTTGGTGACTAACTATGGTGCTTTGCTAATTTTCATTTGTTCGCAGTTTTGAGCAAAGGGTCGTTGGTTTAACTTTGTGTAGGCTTAACACGGCTGCCCAGAATCGATCCCGACACTATGAAATCTCCATATTCTGTATGAAATAAGAATGATTTGCATACAGGCACCATCTAAAATCAATGGAGAAATCTTTATAGGAATCCCAATAGAGGCATTACACCGTGCACAATGGTTTATCGAAGGTTCTGTCTCGGCCAACGTTCAGACAAATTGATATTCAAAAATACATTTGTTTGATACAGGCCAGATACGGTTTATGTTGGAGAAAAATTTGCCATTTTAGGGTCGATGAAGTTTATTGTAGATCATATTAGATATTGCTTGCGGAACCATTTAGCTACGGGTATGTTAGTGATGAATATGGTGTGTTCGCAACATGTGTAATTAAGAAGTATAACAAATGAGACCATTTTTATGAGTTGTGTTTTACGTATCTTTGGCTGGCTTAAAACAAGACCGCTTATCCTTCCAAACAAAAACGATGACTTGACATTATTAAGCCTATTCTCTTGTTCAGTGGTCGGGCAGTATGGATCATTGTATGCCAGATGGAGTTTAGATTTTCTAATTTGAGGCACTTCATTGATCGAAATTATTGATATATATATTCGTTAGCGTGTAGACAGTTTGCTTCAATGGAAATGCCCCCAAACCCTCTATCAGCCTTTTTTAGGTCAAAGACTGTAAGGATGAAACTTTACAAATGATAATGTTTTTGATGATCGGCTTTGTCAGTTTGGGGAAGAATCAATACTTGGTCTATCGCTCGGGTGTCAAATCTTTGTATTGTAAGCATTCATAAATATTGAATCACGCTACCATCTATCTATTTTATAACTCAAAGTAGAAGCCCTGTTTTATTGACGTTTTCAAAACTACCAGAACTGTGAACAGTGACACAACCCAAAGAAAGGTCATAAAGAAACTATCCCGAAAAAAAACTCACACACAACAAAAGTTTGCTATCGTATCTTTCCTTGTAGAAGCAACAGACGTGATATTGATTTGTCTGTGCAGTTTGTATCTATAATATAAATGGATCGAGAAAGATTTCAAAAGCAGTCATCAGACCAGTGTTGCAGTGTCTTCCGTGAAACATTTAAAATCGTATGACATCGATCAGACGAGATGTAAGATATTAAGATTGAGTCTGAACACAGCGTTGTGAGTTGTTTTCATTTCTATGTCATGTGAATTCATGTGATAAAATGGCCACGTATGGAAAATAAATGTATATATATATATATATATATATCAGCATGTTGTTTAAATAGCCGAGAATACGCAACGAGTGCAGACAATACCGAAATCTTGCGATATCTTTTAACAGAGATAATCATAATAGTAACGTAATTGAAGCAAATATCAGCTTAAATATATATGTGGATGTACAGGTTCTCGTCATGTTGAGGTGGTTTAATTGTTTAGTTGTATTAACACACGTACTTGTCATAGTAGTTTGCGACACGTTTTCGTCATGGCATAGGTTGTTTAGCACTTCATTCTCAAATCTCCCACCACACTTGCCACTGCCTTGCCTACTATTGCTACAAAATAAAATTCATTCATAACCATAGCGAAATCAATATCCCGGACACATTAATTAACATTGTCCCCTAGTGAGTTTTTGCCCAGTCAGTGGCCCAATGATTGTAAGATGACTTGCTCTCTCGCCATCATATCTACGCTGTGTCTTGTTAACATGCATGTACAGGGGAAATGACCGTGCGTCGAGGTCCTTCGTTCCTGATTAAACTGTGAGCCATGATAATATTGACATTAAGCGTTTTATGACAGGTTGTAATAAAAGTTAATATACGTCGACGACCTAATTGGATAGATAGGTGCGCTGCTAATTGGGGATTGTGGTTAACCAGATTACGGCCAAACCCAATGGACAACTGCACTGGTTTAAAAACGCGTACAAGGAAAAAAGGCAGCTCACGGCAAAGTATTACGAGCAAAGGAGGGGGCGAATCAAGGAACTAAACTCAGTTTAATACACGGAAATAATGCGGACCCATTTTACCACGAGTATAGTTATACAAGAAAAGAAATCACTAGACACATTAACGAACTAATAACAAATGAGATTCAAATTCCTAATTGACACCGGGTCGAAAAACAAAAATCAAAACAAACACGAACAAAATAATCATGCAAACAGAGTGAAAGAATTGGTTAAACTATGGAAATATCGATATGTAAGAATATGAAGTACGTAAAGTTAAAAACATATAGTTTTGTTATTCAATAACCATTCAAACTGAACTAAATCGTTGAAGTCAATCCACCGTTCTGCTCTGTCGAATGAGGATAAAACATGATTCGTTCATACATTGTTAATCGTTTCATTCATAAAGAGAATAATTTGCAATTTATATCAATACAATACAATAATTACACGGTGGTATGTTGCAGCTACGTAAGTTCACGATCTTCTTACGCCAAACAGGATAATAATCGGGCTTGAACAAACTCTATTTGAAGACATCAGCTGGTGCAGAACAATAAACATAACTAATAAAATGCATTTAATATATAGAAACACGTTTGAAAATTAACTTTTGATTTTTTTAAGATACACTTACGTTTGCAGACTATTTCTGTCAATGAACATATGTTATCTACTGACGTAATGTATCGCAATTGTACAGGGATCAAACACTGTAATCTATACTATTATTTTTTACTGTTATCATTTCAAAAATAAAAAGACATGTTTGGGCGCATGTGCATTTTAGAGTAAAACCAAATCACGTTAATACCTCACACTAACTGCTCCGACCCCCAAGATTGGCCCAACCCCCGCCTTCACCCCTCGGAACGCTCGATCGACGGTAACAGGTTTCTACGAGGTAAACCACCTTCACTTTACGACCTTCCATTAGTCTTACTACAGCTCTGGTTTAATCATTAGCACATACGTTTTCCCAAGCTTCAAAGGCTCTATTTTTATGACTAATATGAAAGCCGTTCTTTTGTTTGTGAGCTATATTTTTAAGAGATGTTGAGCATAGTGATTGTAGAGACTGGGGTTTGCTTGCCCGTTTTGCTTAGTTGCAATTTTAAAACAAAACAATGATCAACACAAGATCATATACGTGTGTGTGAGAGATTCTTATCTATGGTGCTGGTATAGTTGGATTGGGGTTCCCATTGCGGTTGAGGTGGTTTTCAATATGTTGTGGAATCCATGCGAAGGTTAATTCTGATATTGCGCGGAACCGTGACATCCAAAACATGCAGTGTCGTGTAACATAACACCAGAAAAAACGCAAGCACAATAACCCCCGCAGTGCATACCCCACATACCGTATGATACAAACATACAACCCTAAGTCAGACGTTTGCACCCAGTGACACCAGCAAACATGGAACTCTAGCCTCCCGCGCACAAGCCCCGTACTTACACCCCACCAACCACACACCATGAGCGACACGAACCACTTCCCCCCACAGCAGAAACCTGAAACAAGTGAACCTTGCGAAGTGAAACGATTTATTACCGAACTTACTGCAACAATATAATTACGTGTATAATTTTGAACTGCACTGATTTGAGAACCAAAAAGCCTATAACCGTAACCAAACATTGAACCATATACTACAGGTTGGCGGTCATTCTTCGCTTTGATAAAATCTTTGGAACTTTATAAACCCGCATGTCTTAGGAGTTTATTTCTTTATAACGTCCGTTTTTCTGTAATAAACAACAACTTTGCCTATCTCAACAACGTTCCACATATAGTGACTAAGTAATTGTAACCCGACTTTTAACTTTTCTACTAATCCGTTTTCGTTCGTTCTAATCTACCCACTAATCTGTTTATTTCGTTCTTAATTTCGTTTTCATTTCACTTTAACTCCTATTGGATTTTCATCGCAGCTAAATTACAATCTGCCGTTCCTATACTGTATTATGACGTATTACGACGTATTGGTATTTATTGTAAACTAATGAATGCAAATATTACGTAATAACCGTTGCTAATGTAAATGTTTATAAGCAATGCCCCTATTGTGTTTACGTGATCGTTGTGATTTTAAACCTAGTTTCCTTTGATCGTCAGTTTATAGATAGTGTATTCTCAGACGACATTCTTAAAGTGTGATATTTATTTTGATTTCGGTTTGGTATAAAAATTGAACCACAATGATCGCAGCAAAACAGACATGAGTAACATGTGTATTAGCTGAATTAGCTGACTAGCTGAATTGTAACAGTCCTTTTGATCGTGAATTAAAACAGCGTTGTCCTGCATATCGTGTATGTTATGACAAATGCATGATACAAACATTCCATTACGTATCCCTGTTTCTCATTCAGCGTTTCTACACTCGGATTTTCATCATGTTTGGTATTTAAGTCAAGGTTTCGTTTCTACTTTTATCTCAAATACAATGTATAGTGGAATTGTAATTCAGTATCTTGTGGATAAGGAAAGATATCAAATTACCAATGTTCAGTTGTTCACCTGCTCAAATTGAAAGTTTGTTTTTAACAGTGATACTTTTTTCTTCCACTTGAGAAACTGTTATGGCTAATACGGGTAATTCCATCTGTGGCAGACTCTCATATTTCTAATTTTAGATATATCAAAAGTTTAGTAAAAAGTGTCTATGATTCGGTAACCTGTTAACAAGTTCACTGTTTTGAAATGTGATATGTATGGTTTATAAGTTATGCAGGTGTCAGCCAGTTAGTGGGTCGTTGGTGTTAGCTTTCGAAGATGACTCTAAAATACTGAAAGAGGGACAACGGTATACAATTTCATAGGATATATATTGTCTTGAATTCGTTGATACAAAGCATTGAAGCATGGTTAGTTCACGCTTTGATCATGTTTTGAAAATATACAGTTCAAAGTGGCTTCTATTTCTGAAAATGTTGAAAAAAGGTTACAGAAGTAATGCAGGCGATATATCCGACTACACAGTGTCAGACAACAGTAGTTTCACATAGATGACACATTAAACGAGACAAAAAATGAGATTTAATCTCACAAACAGATTTTGTTTTTAGTTGGATTTAACAAAAATAGGTTGTGGTCAGGTTTAACTATGAGCGTAACATTACAAACAGACGATTAGCTTAATTTAACCACCCACAACAGTATTGAGAATGCAACGTCATACCGAGAAAACCATAACTGAGCGTTATAATAAATGGACACTTAGAAACATATCTAAACCATAAAAGTTAGCGGTCGAAATGAACTTAAACGAACGAAAATGTACATGCAGACGACACCTATATTTCGCAGCAGACGACAGATATACACTGTGTCATCTCGTCTGATTCAGGACAGTTAACGTATGTTTAATTACCATTAGTTGCTTTTTTCAACAAGACATGAGTGGTTGGAGAACAGACAAATTGCTCGCGGCTAAGATTTATATCGCTATGACTTGCGTTGACGTAACTTCGCAAACCATGGAACGTTCTGTTTAAGAAGAATTTACCTGAATAGGATGGTCCTCTCTTAAGATTTAAAATGCTTGTTATGTTGTTTGTGTTTTATAAGATTGAGGATGTTGTTGTCGTTGTTGTTGTTGATGATGAGGATGATGTTCTTGTTATCAATGATAATTTTGAAAGTGTTTGTCTTATGCTACAAGTCGGCCATTATGGTGACGAAAATAGCTCTTCTGTTTCTGATCGTTGTAATTCCTTGTTGATGACGACAACGACAACGATGATGATGGTCAGTTTGCTGCGTATCTGCTATTGACACTGGTTCAGTGATTGCAATACGGACTATTGTGTTAACAAGAACTAAACGCGTTTATATGCACAGCAGCGCTTTACTCGTTAAAGCGCAGTCTAAATTAGTTTACCACCTAAACGCACTAATACGCTTCAGGGAGTACTTTCGGACAAAATACGTTAACACTCTATGAGATATTAAGGGATATAGTTAACGGGCAAATAAATCGTGTCGTCTGCTGCGTCAAGTGAATCAGCTGATGCGATTAAACCAATTTTCTTTCAACCGACGGTGTCTCGACTTCCATTATGTGTAGCCCATTCATGGTTTCTTTTCTCATTGTTTGTGTTATTCATACAGTTCTTTCATTCATGTTTTCTAATTGAGTTTATTTGCTTAATCGCTATTTTGTCATTTGTTGGTGCTCTGTTGTTCATGGTTTGCACTGAATTTCCTCATTGTTGTTTTGTTTTTCATTGTTTTTCTGTAAATAATTCAGGAGATCGTACGTTAATAGCTTCCCTTCTTGTCTCTTTGACCGTCTGACATTGAAAGTGCGACAACGTTAGGTCATTCAAGCTAGTGTTTGTATTAACCACGGTGACTGAGTGTGGATTACTTCTTTTCTTTCTTGTTGATGATGCATAGACCAATGTCGCTTAAATTCAATTCAATTGTAAAAAAAGAAAGAGCTGCTTTCAAAGAATTTAGATTTTGCTAAGTAACGGCAAGGGGCGGTACATAAGTGAGTTTGCCATGACTAACATGTGGGACATCATTCATTTTGTGTTTTGGGAAGATCTGTACGAGTACAAGACGAGTAATTGTTTTGATAAGGAAATTTAAATGAAACATTGCATAACTGTGCTACACTTTTATAATACGAGAACATAAGTATTAAAATAAAATTGTCAATCATCATTACAAGGCGGAAACTATTTTTAAAAAGTTAAGAACACAACTATGAAATTGTAAATACTTGTACACCACAAGGAACCACTAATCACGTCAAGTATGTTATTAACCACCCTTTATTATAGTTAGTTATTACACGGGTGCTATACATTCAATAAGGAAACTATGCTTGAAGTCAAGACATTGACTAATCTGTTATATCCGCGTCGAAAATATTATTACAGTTTTACCACTTTTAGACAAGGGTTGCGGTATATGGACTGGGCTCGCACGCTTTTATAGATAGTGCGCTAGATAGCTCTGAACCCTGGGGATGAGACGACAAAAGACAGTTTGTTGAGTCATGCTTCCACTGATGTGTTAGGTTCAATGTTTCACTTGCAGAATACCTGTTTTATGACAAAGTATGGCATACTGTTAAGTCTGAAACATTTCTTACTTACAATGAAATAGGTTTGTGGTTGAAGTCATAGAAGTAAGATTACACTGTTAGTAATATGTATACAGAACAGTGATAATTGACTATATTTAAAGAGGGTACAAACATTTAAATCATGCTTACATAAGGCCTCCGATTAACTTTAGTTCAATTATAAACTTACTCTCGAATTAGTTCCTGAACTCGACAAGTACTAAACAATTGGGGATATATACAGCAACACATCGTAGTCTTCTCCTTACACGCTTTACAACTTGCCTTTGTACTATGGCAACTAAATATGTACCTCAAAACAGGGTAATCATATAACGCTGGGCTAAGATGGTCGTTAGCGTATTTAACTTGTTCATACGTCGACGTGGTGATTTGGGCTATGCAAACTCAATATGGACGTGAAATCAGACGTCTTCATGTTGGTATAACGTTGGTCTTAAGTTAATTTGTATTCCTCTACGTGCTACATTTTACCATATCAGAACTATTACACACAGTT
>ENA-OREC01000042-OREC01000042.1-marine-metagenome-genome-assembly--contig:-NODE-42-length-28406-cov-13.419570_pt1 | contig 28406 bp, 23 predicted proteins | sample MGYA00248626_ERZ508543 | MGnify/ENA primary metagenome ERZ508543 (study PRJEB26211, sample SAMN05518279) | marine metagenome | isolation source: Puget Sound, Washington, USA | host: Bankia setacea...
ATGGGTGCAGTGTGTACGTTATCCATTCACAAACTGTTTCATATCTCTATCTTGTAGTTTGTCAAGCCACAAGGAGTATTGCTCAACTATCGGTGCAGTGTGTACGTTATCCAATCACAAACTGCGTCATATAGCTAGCTTGTAGTTTGTCAAGCCACAAGGAGTGTTGCTCCGCTATCTGTGCCGTGTGTACGTTATCAATGCATAAACTGTTTTATATCTATATATTGTAGTTTGTCAAGCCACATTGAGTGTGGCTCAGCTTGAAATGCGTGTAATTAACTTGTTTTCAGATTTCAAATGTATATAGCGCCGCTCAGCGTTTGGCAGGCTTGCAACTGTTCGATTCAAATAGGATGAAACCGCTTTACCGCTAAATTAAAGATCAGTTATCAGTGATAATACATAAACTACCGCCACCATAATCTCAATTCCCGTGGTTAGGTAGTATGAGACAGGTTCGTAGGTACTGCGTCCACCAATGAACTACGGACTATTCCCAACAAACCGGAGCATTACGGCAGATTATATACTCCCAAAAAATCATTAGAGAAACCATCAAGGCGTTTCCTCAACTGAGCTATTTCTCCCTTCAGAAGAAGTCGGTCTGGGTTTGACGCCTACTACCTCGACAGGACGGTCTTTACATTCAAGTTTTTCAATCGGTGCTAGTCAGACAAAACACTGATACAGCTGCTTTTTATTGGCGTATCAGTTAAAAACAAACATACCGGTAGATTCAAAATATAGCCCTTTAATGTTGCTTTCATGGCGTTTACATAGAATGGCATAGAAACAACGTCATGATGTCATAGTATAAACGAGACGTCATGTAACGTTATGGAGCTCGCGCAAATAACGAATATGGCGTTCTGTTACGGTCGTCAGCATTTATTTTTAGAATACGGTGCATGTGTGATACCTGAAACATATTTCGATCTATTTACCACGCGTTCCGATCTATTAAACGAATACATCCATGTATTTATAGACATAAGTTGAATTAAATGTTTCTAAATGTATATCTCAAAAAATAACTGTTGCATATTTTTTGTTTCACATTCAAGTAAGATCAAATCTATTTGCCAATAAACGAAATTCAAACTTAATTAACACCGAGGTAATGATGACTCTTATCAATTTAAGCTGCAAACATGACATCAGTCTATTCGAGTTTACATCACACTCGTGCGGAAAGCGTGTCGTACACGTGACGTTTGTGACTCGTGTACATGGTCTGTTGTTAATGTATTCAGCAATGTTGGCGCATGGGAACAAGCTGAACTCTCTGACCCGATAGACAAACAAAGTGTCAAACTAATCGACCGGCAAGTACGTTTACATTTATTTACTGTTGGTCTGTGGTAGTTTTGAGACAATACTTGGTAAATGCAACTTGAGCTGTTCTTTTGATAAAAGTAGAAACCCAATTTACATGGCTTGGACTAGATTTCACCAAAGTTTGTTTTGTGTATTCTGGTCCAGATAACCAAGTTCAAACTAACGTTGCTTCACTTTTCTGCAAGCGAGCTTTTGCGCATGATCGTCTGATAGTGTAAACATTTGCACTCAAGTCTTCACAGCTTGACCTGTTTTTACATGTTGACGTTCTAGATAAAATAATATTCATCTGTGTCAAAATAAAAACAACTCATCCTTTACTGCTTAAATGATATTGAGTATGACTTTTTTTCTAATGTTAAGGGATATTAAGCATTAGCTTAAGACGTAAAGCATACAGCAGTAATTTAAGACGTAAACAATGCATATAAACAGATCATAAACAAGCATTCTCCATACATAACTGAAACGGACTATAGACTAGACGCAGTGCATTGTGGGGAAAATCTTGATGTAAACAGCGAGGCACGAGGTGAATGTTTTCCTTTGGAGCTGCCATTTTGGTGGTACAGCGACCTCGTGATGTCTGTACAACAACCCTCGGAAAATGATGTCTGGGCTTTGCTTTCGCTCAAGTCAGCGCCAGCAAGTCCGTCAAAGATTCAATGGGCCCCCGAACCGGGTGGAATTTCCATAGCGCGTTTAGAAGGACGGGATTTTAAGTTTGATATGCACAAAACTCGCATAACAATCGGTAGGAACAGCAGCAAGGGCGAAGTCGATGTTAACATGGGACATTCAAGTTTCATTTCGAGAGTTCATCTGGAAATAAACTTTGATCATCCGAACTTTTTCATGAAATGCAATGGAAAGAATGGTGTCTTCATTGACGGCATATTTCAACGGAAAGGAGCTCCGCCGCTGCAGTTACCGAGATCGTAAGTGGTCCAGTTAGCTGACAAAAACAAACACCACGCCGCATCAGACATGAATGACGGCTGCATTATTAGCATTGTTATGTCTTTTTTATGAGGTAACATGGTTAACGAATGCTCAAAATGGTGTCTATGACTGTCAAATTGGTTGGAAATGCTATTGTTTACATTCATAATTTGTCAAGGAAGTTTATGTTACCATGTGGTCGATCCAAGATGGCGGATTGTGTAAACAAAATAGAAATTATGCAAATCAGCTATGTTTGTTTTGCACATTGTTGTCACGTAATATTACTGAACCCTGCTTAACAGTTTAAGACAACTAATTTTAATTACACTTATGAAACGTTGTGAACAGCATTACAACTAAAATATAATGCCTTGTTCTATATTTTAACTTGTGATTCAATGTTTACTAGGTGACACACACTCAAATTATGATTCATTGTTATTGTCTTTAAAATCACAACTTAATTCACAGTATGATAATGTTAGGTACTTTCACCAAACAGACATTAAACTTTATTTTAGCTGCTGTTAGAGTTGTACTTTCACCAAACTGACATTAAACTTTATTTTAGCTGGCAGTATTATGAGTGGTCTGTTTAACCCAACTGTCATTACACACATATTTGATTTTTTTTTCTACAAATCAAATGTTTGGTGCCAATTTTTTACTTAATCTGTGGCTCTATAATTGTTTAACCAAACAGACTTTCAATTGTGATAATGTTGTCATGCCTAGTTAAAAAAAATGGCATAAACATGGTCTGTCTAATAACTTTTATATTTATAATAATTATAATCAACACATAAACTATTCAACTAGCTTAAGTTAAAAATAAGCATTTGCCATCTTGACAGTTGTGGTTGGTGTTTTCGAAACAAGCTGATTCTCCTGCAATTTGCCTAGTCTGAATGAAATTAGCAAATCATCAATTTTTATTGTGTAGATTTTAAATTGTGATCATTGGGTTGGCATGCACTGTATTCTAGGGTGCTTGTCCAAATCCAGGGGTCTTGTACACTAGATTGTCTATGTTAAAAAAGAATACATAGTTAAAATACCCACTTGATATGTTCTGATCCATTGTGAATTTTGGAATGATTTTAACTACTGATTTTTCCTTGTATCCAGGTGTGTGTTACGGTTTCCCAGTACAAACATCAAAATCAGCTTCCAGTCTTTAGTGGAGGATGACATGAATCAACAGAACCATGCACAGCCAGCCCCACCCGCCAGTCCACCAAAGAAAAAGCTCCTGCCACAGTTAAAGATCAGCATCCCTGAGGCCCGCCATAGTATCCAAAACAGTCCATGTCCATCCCCAACTGGTACTATTAGGTAAATGGTAGCCAGCACTAAAAACTAGAGAAATTTTAGAATGATAAATGAGCATCCATATCATACAGTAAACTAGATAGACATGAAATTTTGTAATTGAGTTTTGAAAAATAATATTTTGGTATTTCATACATCTCAATTAAATTTCATGAACGAATCTGATGTAGAAGTATGGAATTTTGGAAGCTATAGAACAGAGATGGCGAAAGACTGAACTTTGACTGGTTTGAAAAAATATTTTGTTCCGGTGTCTTTCACATACACTAAAAACCCAAGCTGTAAGTTGTGTAACAAGTTTTCTGACATACTTTCAGCCGACAATGTTTAATGTTATATCTTCCAGTGCTGCAAACTCTTGCCCCACCAGTCCACGTTCAGGATCGTCTCATCGGTTAATAGGAATGTCAGATATACAGATGGCTGCGCTAACGGCGGCGGCCCAACATCATAGGCAAGAAGCAGAGAAAGAGACTGCGAACATTGTGACCAGTCCGCCATCTGCAGTCTCAGAAACAAATGTCAGAGACGAAACAAAACCTGCTTTCTCATACGCACAGTTAATAGTGCAGGCAATAACATTAGCTCCAGATAAACAATTGACACTTAGTGGAATTTATGCCTACATTACAAAAAATTATCCGTATTATAGAAATGCTGACAAAGGTTGGCAGGTGAGTAACCTTTATTTGGATTTATGAATTATGTAAACAAATGATACGTTAAAACCATTGTTTGTATAATTTTTGTATGTACTTATTGTCTTAAAAGAGGTGTTAGGAATGCAATCATTTACTATGAAAAATCAGGTTAGTTGCAACAGACATGATGTCATATGTAAGGTTCGTTATAAAATTGTCATCAATAAGGTATCCTTAGTCTTGAGAATATTTTGAAAGTAAATTTTTGGCCAGTAACACTAATCTCTTTTATTTCAGAACTCAATTCGTCACAACTTATCATTAAACAGATACTTTGTTAAGGTTCCTAGATCTCAAGAGGAGCCTGGTAAAGGTTCATTTTGGAGAATCGATCCAGCATCAGAAGCTAAGTTAAAAGAACAGGCTTTCAGACGGCGGCGACAGCGAGGCGTGCCATGCTTTAGAACACCATTTGGAGGGCTTTCATCCAGGTAAAGTTATGTGTAGATTATCTTAAGACAGTGTACAACCTAGTGCAGATACACTAAAATCAAGTTTTTGTTATGTACCACTTTATGAAGAATGGTTTCTAGTTACATTTATTTTGAAAGAAACAGTAAGTTCTTGGTCAATAAATCTACAAACATTTGATAACTGAACCCCATTATAAAACTCAAAAAAGTGTAATGCTGAAATGGTGTTTGACCTAATTAAAGGTTTTTAATAAAAAAGAACTAGATCTATGAAACATTAATCTGATGTTGTTAATCTCTATTAGCTCTCTAGCGTGCTTAGTTTTTGGAGCTCCTTAATAAACATCCTTCAAGCTCAATGTTCATGAAAATTATGTTCAGACTCTTACAGGCAAATCAGGGGACAACACCAGATTACTCTAAATTAAAATGGCTCTAATGTTGCTGTTTAAGCTAGTTGCATTATTACATGGTTTGTGTGTCTACAGATCTGCACCTGCTTCTCCTAGTCACATGAGTGGTGCATTTACCCCCGACAGTATGTCACGAGAGGGTAGCCCAGTTCCTGAGGATGAGATGAGTCAGCAACAATCAATGGTCATGCCCACTTCTGTAGCTCACAAGTCACAACCAATGCTACCTCCTATGGCAACAGATCTGCGTACCAGTCAGTCAGCACCAGGCTCACCATCAGCACAAATCTATCAAGGTAAACAAGCATACAATGCTCATATCTGGAGAATACTAAGCGCTTAAAGGAGTAGATAAATTTACAGTCTATGCGAAAGACACCGGTTCTGAGGCCATGACTGGTAAAAAATGTGTCAGTCCAATAAAAAAGATGAAATTCACAAAGGCAAATTGCACAACATTTGTTCAGGCCAGTAAAAGTTCACTGTCTGTCGCCATCCTGAAATTGAGATATAGACTTAAAACCAGGTTTTAATTGTTTTGCTTATTCAGCTGATGAAGCCTTTGTGTCGCAATGTATCGAAAGTGTTTGGTTCTCTGGCAGCTTTAAAACATAAGTTTTTTGAAACGCTCTGTAGGGCGCTGGCAATATTTTGTTTGACAACCATGTATTGTCACTTCTAGATTAGCAACATTGTGAAATGGTAAAATGGTGTTTCTCTGTCAAATCAGTGCTCCAAGAACTGGGGGGCCCGACGCTCGGGGCCTGTCAAAATCTGATGTCAACTGCGTATTATTCAGTTTGACTGGTCCATGATTTATGCTATATATAGTGGGGAGTAAAATCGATAACCCACTCTAGCGAGTCACTATAAACACACGTAGGAGCTCTTAACTGTGAAAACAAGTGGGTTGGGGAGTAACAGTTATCGCATTTGGAAATCCTGCTATGTTGTACAAACAATTAGTTTATTAACATCAGGTCTACGGTAATTTTGCTGATGGGTGATAACGAGATGCCCTTACTCTCGATAAAATGGGTGTATAGAGTTAAACCTGCTCGCTCTTATTAATTAATGCATCATAGAGCGCAAAATGTGTAGATTGTTCACATTTGATTCGGCCCATGGTCAACTCAACATTTCTTCTTGGATTATGGATTACTGTTCTTAAATGATAATGGACTCACCAAAATCAGAGTTTGTTTACTAGTAAAACCTTGATATGAGGAGATTTTGTAGAATGTTTTTTTGGGGGGGTGCATGTCTGAAAAAAATCAGGGCTTGTCCATTTTCAAAGGCCACAGGTCCGGGGCTTGTCCATGAAAGTGTATTCTTGGAGCCCTGCAAATAAAGAATTCAATTTAACACACATGAAAATTTAAAATATACGTAGTCATTGCAGTGTCAATAAATCAAATGATAAGGCTGATATTTATGAGAAAATCGTGTGTTTAAATCTTAAACTCAAATAAAAAGCTGGAAGAGCATGTTGCTTAACAAGATACTGAATTATTGTAGGCAGATTGCAAAATTATAAAAAAGACATAAATTTGACCTCAAAGTACGAATAACAAACTTTTAAGTCTGAATAATTTCAACCAGTGAATGTACATAACATATCTGACATATTTTCTATCTTTTTCTATTGTAGGTTCTGGTGTGTTTACTCCTGTTTCAATCACTGCATCCACCACATACCCAAGTAGTCTAGGAACCGGGGCAGCCCTTCATCAACTCCCATCCGTCATCAGTAAACCTAAAGTTATAGTCACAAATGGTACACAGGTTATGTTAAATGGTCCGTCAGGTCCGCAGTCACTGTCCAATGGAGCAGCTCACACAGACATGAAAAAAGACCCAACATCTCAAAATCCAGGTAAGACAATTGAATCCTACAAGCCCTAAACTTCATAATCAAGTATGTTCAGACTTTTAAAGACAAAACCGAGTACTGTACCAGATTTCTCCCAAATTGAAATGGCCGTGGGGTTGTTTTTAAGCTTGTCTATTCATTGTATAACATGAAACCTTTGTACAGTGTAAAAGCTGTAGTTTTCTTGCACTAAATTGAAAGCGGATTGGGATCTTTTGGGTAAACTGTGCTCAACTAGCCAATAATGTTAAGCTAGACAATATTATCTCATAGACAAAAAACATAGTTGGTGTATTTTTGAAGCACAGTAAACACAATTATATAGATTACACTGTTGGCACTGCTAAGTCAAAACAATGAACAGGGTACTGTTTTACTAAAGCACTTATGCAAAACTTTTAAGTTACGCACACATTGAGGGCTTACATAAAGTCTTGGTTCCTTTATTAAATACAACAAAATTGTTCATATATGGTTTCTTTCTGTCTTGAAAGGTGGTTTTACTTTTTGTGCATAGAATGAGTGGTTTCAGGGTGAATTGGTCCGAAATAACAGCGTAACTTTGTTTTGTGTAAGTGCTTTAGTAAAACCGTACCCTGTTCCTTGGTAACGAGGTTTTGTACACATTAAAAGTCAGAACTTACCTGTTATGAAATTGGGCTTAGTTTACCTATTACTGAGTGGTGTGCATTTAACATTCTGCTATTAACAACCAAGTAGTCTATTTAACATCTTTGACTTACACTGTTTGTGCTCTGCTTTGTTATTTGCCTCTTGCTATTTTGCTTTGATATTTTTTTCCTTAAAACATCCATAATGATCTACCTCTATTATCAAGTAGACAAAATGACTATACACTGAGCAAAACCAAATACATGACATAGTAACATGATAGTGTGTAAATTCAAGCATATTTGGCTGCATGAGAAAATGACATCCATACCCTATACATGATTGTATTTGATGAATTCTCAAATGTTCTGTACCATTCACTTTGCATACTATATTGTCAGTCAATGGGAAATGTCTGTGACCAAAACTGAAATTAAAAAAATATATATTTAAAAAATCTGTCAAAAAAGTTATGTCACTGTTTTGAACCTTGAGATTTTTCTATAAATCGAAAATATTAAAAACAAAATCACGGAAGAGTTTATCTATATATGATTATGACTACAAGTTTGTGTGTGTAGAATTTGATGCCTCTGTATTTGTTGTCAGTGTATGGTATTGACTCCTATGGCTACAGAGTGGTGCCAAGATTTCCACAAGGTGATTTCTCATTTTCATTTTATAACCCTTGCTGCATGCTCTCTGTCTCGTGTCCATTTATCTCCACAGCTAGTGCTACCCCGTCTACATTTATCTACCCTGTTTAGTTTCCCCGTTGCATTTGTGTTGTTTCTGTGTTATACAAACAATGTGTGTGACGAGATCAGCCGCCATCTATACCACTATGATTCAGTCCAACTGTTGGCTGCCCAGTCTGTACTAGTATCACTACAACAAGAATGCTTTTTTCATTACAATGCAACTAAGAACTGTCATTCGACGTAATTGTCTCCAAATTAATATTTATAGTAAAAATCTCAATATTCTACCGTCAGGCTCACAGCTTTCTACCGCCTTATCCGCTTGTAGGACTTGTGTCACAATTCCACATTGCACTCTTTTCATGCTTTTGAACACAATCATTTAATGTATGGTGTCTGGCTCCACAGGTTGTGTGTTAACACTCGAGCAACCACAGCTTCAAAACTTTTATCACAATGCAAAGAAGACAAAGTTCTCAGTAAAGTTTTATAATTACTTGACCTATGGTCGAGGATCTACAGTATTCTTCCTTTCATTAACTGCATTAATAGAAATGTAATCAGTGTTGCATATTTTACAGTTTTACAGTTTATTCATTACACTTGGCGTATATACACACATGATATGAGGATCAACAAACATAACATGTTATGATTGGTTACACACATATTATAGAACCAGGCTGTTTGGTTACAGAATGATACTGAGAAGAAGAAATAGTTGTAATTCCACTGGTAAAATCGTGGTTGAGTACGAATTTACATTAACAAATACAAAGCATTTTGATATAGATCTATTTAAAAAAAAGAAAAGGGGAAAAAACAAGATACAAAAAACTAAAACAAATAAAGATAAAAAATAGTTAGTCAGGTTGATTCTTTACACGGTATAGGATGATTGATATAAACTTTCATAATTTCAATAATTTTCCTTAGTTTACAGTGTTCATCAAGTTTTGTACAGTATACATATTTGGGTGTCTACAAAGTCTTGTAGGTAGAATTGAAAAAAGGACATTTAAAGATATAATGACATTCATCACCTTCTTCATTAGTATTACATAGAGTACATTTTGGGTTGTAAATATCTTGGGTAAAACGTTGCTACACATTCTAAAATTTACAAAAGACCTTAATAGTCCAGCTGTAAATTCAAAATATTTCTCAAACTTATAATCAGTTTTATACGTTCTATAATAAAAACATTTGCTTGAAGTATTTACATCAGACTGTCACTTCTGCTTAAATTGTGACAAAGTTGTTTCAGTTAAAGTTTATTTTTACATATTATTCTAGAAAAGTGTGTGTGATTCTTTAAAAATAGCTTACAATTTAGCTACCTAGCAATAAAGCATTGTTTAGCTTTTAATGTGGATGGTGGGGCATAAGTCACATTTAGGATCAGCTCTGATTTTCAATACATTTGTTATCGCATCTCAGAAACAGGACACAGAACAGCAATAAGAATACAAGATATGCTCTTGAATAACAAGAGTTTCTATCTGTGCAAAGACATACATGTTAATTAGTGATGACTGACCTGAAACTAAAGTATAATGTAAGGTTTGGTCACATAACGTCTCTTGTTTCCACTTTGATTTAACTAGAGTATCCATAAATTATGTACAATGTAATATACCTTTAAAATGGTGTCATCCATCAACTGAACCATACAGTGAAATAAGGACACTACATTGTTTTGTGGACAGGTGTATTGTTTTCATGTTGTGGTTTTGTCAATTGATGATGTGATAAAAAGAATCTATTGTTTTGGTGACATTTCAAAATAAATCATTAAAAGTTATCTATAAACGTTGCTAGCTTAACAAGCCTATTTTTGTTTGATAAAAGTTATGAAATGACAACTCTTGTAAGATATTATGCTTGTTCAATATGGACAGAATGATACAATATTTAAAAGATTTGTTATCACAGAAAATGTTTGTGAAAGTAACATTTAATTAGATATCTTATCAAATTGTATTAATTACTTTGACCATTACCCAAAGTCTTGTTTTCTTAATATCTGTTTGATATCTGTGGAAGCATGTTAGAACTAATCTCTAGAATTGCAATGTGAAGTTTAGGATAGTTTATCGGTAAAAAAAGCGACATTAATAAAAAATAACTACTGCACAGCTCTATGTTTTCATTGCCTTGGCTTTGTTGATAATATTCCCCAAAAATGATTATCATGTTCACTGGTTCATATTGCTGGACTTGACAGCTGTTTGTTGAGATTTGCAGATTCTCGAGTTTCGAGTTTTGCCTTTAATTGGAAAGTCTGAAACTGAAGGAATTGTAAGATATCTCCAGCCAGTCACAATTACCATGGCTTAAATAAGTTCATTATCAGAAGTTATATAAAGATCTCTGTATCTCTCCAGGAATAAAAAGGTTATGACAAATTTAGGGCACACAAAATCTTCAAAACATTTGTTTTCGGTTCCGTTGACACAACCAACTATAATAGTACTATTTAAAGGCAAGTTTCAAGATATTGGTAACAAAATCAAACTTTAAATCTTCATAACATTTTAATTTCTTGAACTATTTTAAAAAGATCAGTTCTATAAAGTTTACAAGAACTCTATAAACTGATGTAAATGGATATGTTATATATGCAACTTTAAAATTTAGCTGGGGTTGCTAGTATGAACTGATACCTAGTTTGTTTGCTTTCAGCTTTAGCAGAAAAATTACAAGCTGTAGTTCCAATCACCTCCACACAGATGGTACGGCCTGTTACGTTGATGGCAAACTTAACAGGTCAGAGTGGGACTGCAGCCGCGGCATTACAGAGCGGTGCGACTCCCCAGCAGTTGGCCGCAGCAGCCCAGGCAGGTCAACAGGCCGCCCACCAGCTCATGTCGGCCATTGCTGCACAGAACTCAGTTTCAGCAGCTTCAGGCGTCTACAGTCAGGTACAGATGATGTCTTGTGTGAATAATGAAAATATTTGGATTGAAAACTAACTAACTGTAATATACAAACTCAGGAATATGTTTTAAATGTTTGAATATTTGAAAGTAATACACTGCAAAAGTAAAGTTTTATGCTACCAAAGATGATAAATATTTGGCGATTCTTCACTGAGTGAAATGTTTGCATATGTGATGTCAATAAAGTATGTATTGACCTGTAATGTTGTTTGTTCAGGTGAGCCAGGCAGCTGGTGCGGCGGCTGGTGTACAGAGTAACCAAGCTGTGACTTTAATATCTCAGCCTGGAGTACATCTCATACAACAGGCCATCTCCTCATCCAACACACAGCAACAACAACAACAACAACTGAGTCTGCAGCAGTTTCAGCAACAGATACAGCAACAACATCTACAGCAGCAGCTACAACAACAACAACAGCAGCCTCAACAGCCACCTGTCAGCTCTCTCGCTGCACAGCAACCCGTTCTGGTATGTATACACTCCTAGCTGGATGTTAACTTGTTTAAATTTAATGAGTGAATTGTCTTTGATGTTAGTGTGAATTCTCTTTGTTATATTTTGTTAGATTAAATATTACCTTTGCTTTAGTAAAAGATTTACGTGAACCATTAAGATAGTCTAGAACTTGATCAATGTCCATGGTGACCAGCTGCGTGTTGGCATGCCAGTATATCTATACTTACCATTTGTTACAGGAAACATGTATTTATTGGTATCCTTTGTTTTACATACCCCAGAGAAACAGATAAGCTCGTTTTGGGGGGGTATTTACCAAATTATTTTCTGAAATACCCATTTGTTTTTCAAACGGCTTTACAAAAAGCATTATGATAAATGGATACCCAGTTAAATTAGTTGATGTTGTATAGACAATATGGGGACACAATTGTGTTACCCTATAAGAATTTACAAATACCCAAATAAAAATGTACATACCCAATAAATTTAACTTTCAAAGGTAAATACCCAATTCTACCATATTTTTTTTATCTGTTTCTCTGATACCCTTTTACAGTATAGATATTGATCAAATGTAACCTTTATGTTATTGCAGGTGACAGCGTTGACTACAGCTCCAGTGTCCATAGCTCCAAAGAGACCCTTAGAGGAGCACCTGGAGCACCAGAACGCTAACGACGAGCCAATTAACAAACAACTAAAAACAGAACAAATGGCCGAGATACAAGAATGAAACCCGTGTAATGGTGTTGTGAGGTATTGTGACAGTGGTAGAGGTGGAACCAGAGAAGGTTAAGTGAGGTATAGTGCACCAGATGTTATCTGACAAAACATGGAAACTTACCGGCGGTCGCGAAAAATAGAGACTTGGAACTTACCGACTTTCGCAACAAAATACGAGGGGAAAGCACAAGATCGCGAGTGTGAGAATTGTTCAGACCGAAAGAGAAGTGCAAGAACTGTTGAAAAAATCCATAAATGTGTGAAGAGCAAAGTTTGAGATGTTTGAAAGTTGGGTACAAAAGGAAAAGATCCTGCACATGTTGTTACTATGGTATGGTGACTTACAGATTAGAAGGTGACGATTACAGTGTCTGGGTTTTAAATATGAAAGGTTGTGTGGATTCATAAAACACAGACACATTACCATACAAGGCAGGCCAATTTTGATGAGTAGTCCTTACAGAGTAGTAATACACTTGTACTAAAGTAACTCTTAAATGTGATATGTGATAAACTTTGTTTGGTGATACTGTTATTTGCAAGAACATAGAATATCTTTAGATTGAAAGGCTAAGCTGTTCTGTTTTAATGTTGTAACAGCACAACGGATGCCTTTCAATTGTCGAGATCTATTTTAATTTTGCAGAAAGGGCAACTTAATCATGTAGAAAGTTTGTTTCTGATCAAAAGTGGATAGAAATTGATGCTAGTGAATTTAAGTGAAACTTATGTAAGGTTGTTATGTGTGCATTATCGAATGTTGAATGCGAAAGAGGTCTATCTGCTTCTGTATTCAAAAGCACTTAAAACTGTTTCGCTTTAACTCGTTTGATACAGTCTGATAACAGTCACATGAAGGTTTCTGTACTGGGGTTTACACCAACTGTCAAGTTTCTAGCCAAACTGGTCACGATTTCTCAAAAACAATATGAAACTGTATAAATCTGGCGATAGTCAAAGGTTTTCTGACATTTTTCTGCGGCCAGATTCAAGCTTTTATTCTTTAGCATTTTGCCGTTTGATTAATGGCTAGTGAAAGCTATTCATACAAGCTGCTTTGTGTACATTGAGGGGTGAATGAAAAGGCTGTTTGCTTCTTTATTCAATAGCACTTAGAAACTCTCCTTTTGCTTTAACTACTTGACATTGGTTACAGATGGAAATACAAGAGCTATAACCTGATTTGTAAGGGAAAACATCTAGAAAATATGAAAGAAGAAAATTTATGTTGTGATGCTTAGTAGATAACCAGCTTTGTTCTTGCCAGCATGTAAGTTCCAAAATCCCTAGTTCTGTTATAGGGGCATTGGTGGTTAAATTCTTATCGCAAAACAAAATGCATTTAAGTACCCAAAAAGGTGGGAAAAATGCATGAGACCTGTTACAGTTACATGAGAGCAACCACCATTATTGGCAATCGTGAAGATACATATTTGAATATCTAGTTGTCCAGGAATTCAATCTTCTTTTCAAACTTCTCAGAATTGAGGTTTGCCCAAAAAGGAATGAGTCAGACTATAAAGAGGTTCTTCAGTTGAGGCAAGTCTTAAATGTAGTCTTATACCACTCTTAGTTACATACTCTGTGTACCAATTGTAGTAGAAATGACAACAGCAAACTTAACAGCATTTAGGTTGAATAGATTTCTTGAGACGGTCGATTTTATCATGTACAGGCATTAACACCCATTTAAATTATATTTCAATTCATCATCTTTCATTTAACACCTAACAAACCATTTACCGGTTATTTTAAGATTATGTGATCAATTTGTCTCTCTGCAGAACTACGGTCACCATTAACAGAGATTTCAGCTGGTATTTATGTATTTTGAGTCAGTATTATTTAAGAGTTTAACAAGAGTATCACCGGTTTGAGGTTAAATAAATCTCATGTATGAAAAATCATGATATCATTTTTGGACTGTGTGAAAATACTATAAGAGTTTGTACATGTAATTGTATTGAAAATTTCAGTTGTTAAGGGGCGATTTTGATAGAATGCTATGTGTTTGTTTTATTTCAAAACATGGTAATAACGAAAGTTTGTAGCTTCTTTTGAAAGTGCTGTAGAAGAGAGTCAGCATTGAGTTATACATAAGAATGACCACTAATGGCATAGATAGATGGGTAAGAAAGTGTTGAAAGTTGCACCCAAAAAACAAAAAATGATAGTAAGAACAAAGATGAAACAATGAAAAACACAAGTAAAGGTTTGCAAGAGTATCATTTAACAGTTTAAAGGTTGTAGGATACTAGTGTAACTCTGTCACTCACACACACTTGAAATTATAATAAATGATGTTATCAAACCAGATTTAAATGAAATATTGATACAGATCCATTCACTGTATAATTTCAGTAAAGTATGATGGGTATATTTTTAAAACCATTAAACTTTTCTGTTTGGTTTAAATCATACATTATTTTGTGTGCGTGACAGTAACATAGTATTTTACCATTGGTTAATGACTGACAAAAGTTATGACTGACAAAAGACGACTGACCAAAGGTATGATTGACAAAAGGTATGACTGTCAAAAGATGACTGATAAAAGGTATGACAGTCAAAAGATGACTGACAAAAGATATGACTTACAGAGAGTGTATACTGTGCTGGACTGTCTGGTGTGGTTGCAATGAAGGTTGGTTATAGTGACAGTGTTAATACTTCGAAGTCTCAAGGCAGGACACAAAAACGTGAAACCCTAAATTTTAAATGAGCATGTAAAGTTGTGTTTTTCATGCCCTTTTAGAATCCACGTAATTACGTTTTTTCACATGCATTGAATCACGTTTTACAACATTTCCATATAAATCAGATTTTATAGATGCTGTTAGGGAGTATACAATGGACGTCCCCCCATGTAAAGGACACATAGATATTGTTGTAGGTACAAGATATTGAGACTTGTACAAGTTTTAAGTATAGTTTGATGTCCTGGTTATGAAATGTTGTAAGTTGTACAGTTTAAAGAAGGACTTATGACCTGTCATTACCGGGATGTCAATTTGTTAGGCATCTCTGTTTAATGTTTGTTAATTTGGGCAGCTTAGTGTCATTTAAATGTGCTATGATTTCACATACGTTGACATAAATGTTTATTTGATAATTGTTTATCTCTTATTCTTGTTTCCAATTATTTATTTATCCTTTTTCCTTCTCTTTAGAGTGTTCTTTGTTTGATTTTCAGAAAAAATGTCATTGTCATCCTTGTAATTAAGCATATCGATTTTTACGGTTGCCAAAACATTTGTGTTGTCATAGTTAATGTAAAGTTTATATCGAAGATGAGTTTCTTGACTTGTTTTGAGATGATGCGAAAACTGTTCTAAATACTATTTAAACGAAGAGAAGATAGAACAGTATGTTTTTCATCATTTAGTCAAACTTAGTCGCGCTACATGTAAATGATCGAAAAAGTCAAATTTTGAATGACTGGATCTCTCAAGAACGTGTTCTAAGTATTTATGGTCTGATATTGAAGGCGTCAGTATTTATTTTGCTTTTTATCAGACTTTTTGTACAGGTTTTTTTAATTGATTTTTTTAACACTTTATAAAAATAAATTAGTATAAACTAACACTTTTTAGTAAAGAATCATTGGACAATTTGGTAAGTCACATCAAACTGGATTCAAAATCTTGGTCTAGACGTCATCTTGTTTATAAGAATAGTGTGTGAGTTGTGTATTACACTGGTTCTTGGTGTAGTACATGTACTTGTGTGAATAGGTAGAAGATTCTTCTAGAAAAATGGACAAGATTAAATCAAACAATTAACTTGCATCGAAATTTGTTTCTAACTGCACCATTTAGTAGATAAGAGAAGTATGTTTAAGAATCAATGTGTCGTCCACATTTTCACATGTTTTGAACGTTGCAACAGTTGTTTAAACCGTTCCAATAGTTGACTACATTGTTGACCCTTGATTGTGAGAGAAAATACATCCTAAAATTAACTGTAAAAATATCATTTCTACAGGGTTTTTACGAAATATACAAAAAAACACTGTTTTTCTGAATGTGTATCAAATGTGTACCTCAGTCAATGAATATACGATTAGTTAGCTGAATACAATCCTATCCTGCTTCATGGCTTTCAAAGAGGTGTGAAAGCAAAAGGGTTCTAATTGTCATTCAATAAAGAAGTCAGATAGAACCTTTTTGCATTCACCCAATGACACCTGCTTTTTGTCTGTGTGATTTCATCATTAAGCTTTGGCCACTGTGTATCATGTGTCTAAGATAATAGGGCATTTAAAGTCTACCTTTGTTGTATATTTTTATAATTGGAAGTATAACAGAATTTACAGATATGAGATATGTATATAAAGTTCGACCCAAGAATGCATCTTTTGACTGTATCAGGAATTGACAAAACAAATCCACAGATGTTGAAAAGGAGAATGGCCAAGAAGCTGTTTGTTTAAAAGCTTTTGGCCATTTTTCATTCCCCCCCCTCCTCAAGAATATAATCTTAATTGATAATTTCGTCATTTTATTTATGTAAGATAATGTTGTTTGTTTTATGAGAATTATTTTATGAAGTTAGTTTTGTTACTTCCTCAGTTATTAGAGGATACATTTTACTGGATATAACAAAAAGATCATTTTCTCAGTCACAGCTGTGTTTACCTAAAAAAGCATTGATCAAATTGGCTTATTTTTCAGTTCAGATTTTATGGACATTGTTTATTTACAAGGGTACTTGACAATCCATACCAGTTTTTAACTCCACAATGTTCATGTTTAAAAAATGGGAAATCATTACGTTTTGTGAGTTGGCTGAAGCATGAACAAAAACGAGTATAAACAAAATAAAGAATAAATTCTTAATTATTATTTTTTTAATGTGATAAACAGAACTTCAGGGACAGAAACATGGGATTTAACATAATGCTTAAAAGAAGACGGATGGCAGCCATTGTTAAATACAAGTTTCACTGTTTCTACCGAGTTTCAATAACTTTACCAAGCTTCAAAGAATTTACCAAGTTTAACTGTTTTAACCAAGTTACACAGTATTTACCTTCTGTGTTATCAGTGAGGTATAGCACAGAGACATTGACCTGACACTCTTCAATCCCATGAATTAATTACATGGGCTACAACATTATAAAATAGGTATGTTGGGTTATTCTATTATTTCAAGTGGTACTTAGTTAAAGTCATTGTGAAACACCAAATATCGACTCCAGTTAAAAATTCCCTAGTATCAAGTCCATATTACCATGCAATATAAACAAATATAACTTCAACCAGTCAGAGCCACATAACAGTTATATCTTAGATTCTCACAAATTCTCAGGTTAAGATAGACACCTGTCATGACAGCACAGAGGGTTGTTTCAGCAATCAACATCGAAAACATAGAAACACTTGTAATTTCAAAATGTTATTTTGATTGTGCTGAAAGTTAGGCATGAAGTAAGTAAGATTTTATTAGTTCAGAAACTGTAACATTTGACTTTGCAACATCCTGATACCTTAAATAGGAACTAATACTTTCACTAGGTTAACAAGAGGCCAAACACAGAAAAAACAGCTTTGCATTATAAAGACATATAAAGTGAAAGTACCTCGTAACATGGTTGTACAGAACTTTTCAATAGACAAGTTGCCATATTTAAGGTCGAATAATACATCAGTTTTTAATGGTAACAAAAAATGGGCGAGAAAAAAATTGAAAAGAAATTTATTGTAAAAAGTTATTTTTCTGTGAGGTAGAGTACGTAGTATTTATGCTGTTTGAGTAGATTTAGTATCAGTGTGATTGTGGGACAAAGTAAAAAGTAGTGCTATTTGAATTGATGACAAACATATTCAATTGTTGTATTATAAAGTTTGCTTGTTCAGGAGAATGGCTGGTACGTTCATACATTCTCCGGGGAGCAAGCAGCTTAAATCTTGTTTTGTATAGACATTTCATTATTGCAGTGTACAAAAAAACTTTTTATATGTTAGTTAATTAGTTTTAGGATAACAAATTTGTGCAGGCAATGTGTACTTTCTTTTCTCTTTTTGTCAGAAGTCTTATGTTTGTGACAACCACTTTTGTGCAATTTAATTCTGGGAACAAACATGTTTTGTATCAAAATCAGAAAAAAATGTAACTTTGGACTTATGTTCTGTGAAACGAAAAGAGAAATCATGAAATATAGTTTTAGAACATAACGTACCTATGTAATTTTAAATGTCTTTTTAGCTTGGTTTTGTCTTAAAAGAGTTTGCTTTATCAAAATGTTAGTGTAAATCCAGTAATAGTTTTATATTGTGGACTCTGACTGAATAAGAGATACTTGGTTTTGTGTTTGTGACAACAGTTGATAGCTGAGTAAAGTCACATTGGCAGCTAGGTGTATCAAGGCATATTTACAGAAAAGTAGAACAGACAAAAAATATAGGTACATGTATAGGTATTAAACCATTCTTGAAATGTTCGTGTTTGAAATAGAAAGATATAGAGAAACATAGGAAAATAGCACTGAAAAAGAATTATAATGTACCGTATCAAAAAAATAGATAGGAAACGCAACTATTGTAAGTGTCATTGATTGAACAGGCTGATGGAACGTTTTGATACCTCTTTATACAATTAAGTATAAGGTCATACATGTACACCATGCCTAGTGGTAATGTCAGTTTGACTATTGGCTTACTTGGTTCACAGAAATATTGACTAATTGTTCAAACAGTGTAGTTAGTGTGTTAGGGTCAGAACTAGAAATATCGCCTCTCAATATGCTTTGACAATATCATACCTAGATGTCAATGTGGCTTTATATGGCTATGTTAAAAAAAAAAGGAAAAGATCATGTACTTGTGTCTGGATCATTCAGATAACAAGTATACAAGATAGTGTTAATTATTATACATATGTATTATAAACTGTAATTGATTAATGTTATTTTTTTCTGTTTTCACCGTCAGTTGTCTTTGTTCATAGAGGCAACAGTACTGAATTAAAATTGGATGAAAATATCTAGAGTGATGACTTTTATGTTATGCCTTGTTCAAAGAGTTCCTCAAAAAGGTGGCCATATAGTCATGTGATTTGTATTCTGAAGATCCCTGAATTGAATGCTGTTTGTGTAGATGATTTCACCTTATTTTCATGTTTCAAGCAAAGACGAAAAGGAAAAAGAAACATGTATATTGGAATACTTGACTCTAGTTGGTTGTACACTGATTGCAGTTTCCATCAACAAAGCAGCTCTTTTCCCAGAAACATAAAATGTATAGATTTACAACAACAGCAAACAACCATTTAACTGTCTTGATTTATGGTGTTACAAGCACTGTCTGTTGCCAAGCAGTTAACATCAGAGCGTCATATTCACTATTAACAATTGTTTCACACATGCGTCTATATTTTGCAATAACTGGTAGTTATTGACTGTATTCCAGTTTCACCTTATAGCTATTGATTGGCAAATATGTAACCAGTCCATGTGCAGTCAGTTGCAGACGACAAATGACGTCATCACATGCTTCTATACAAGTTAGTTCTATACACTCATGACCGTTGACCGGATTTTTCAGGGAACAACACATATAGAGCCTGTACAATTTACACAACATGTCAACCCAAAGGGGATCTATTTGTGTTTTAAATCAACTCTCAATGTGTTGCATAAACAAGCCACCAGCTGAACTCACTAGATTCTATATGATGAATATTATAGGAATGTCATGTTAGTTCCTTTAAATAACGGCTATGTAAAAATTGTCAGAATGTGCAATGTGATTTATGTTCATGCAGATGTCTAATACAAATCAACAGATTCAATAATCATCATTATATTTTGATGTCTAAGTTTTGAGAACCTTTCTGATACTACTTAAGTTTCACTGTTAACCTAACTGGCTGCAACTAATGGAATGTTGAGCGAGTAAGTAAAATAATGAATTAGATAGAATTGATCATGTCAGACCTGGTATATTTTGAAACCCATCGAAAATAGTGCCCTACTTCTTACACCAATAAGAAGTGTTCCTTAAATATCTGCTTTTTCCCTCTGAATGAAGATAAATCTCTGTCTGATTTGGTTTTAAATTAGTTGACAAACAGAGCTACCAGCATAGGATCTGTGTACACTACTCTTGCAGATATGAACAGTATCAACATGCATACAAGAAGGTATTTGCCAGATTTCAACCTCAAAATTTATGATTTGGGAAAACTAGTAACTAATTGAAATCTGTCTCTAAATGACACTTTGGAAATAAACCTTCAACTTTGATGGAGAATCAGTAATTAGAAACGCTGAAATGTCCATCATTATGTTTGGAAGGAAATGACTTATCATAACTCTCCAGGACTTATTTGATTTCTTGAATATTTTTAAGATACATTTGAAGCAATATTACAAATAATAGTGGAGGAATGTATTATAGATCTTACCACTCACAGCAATAAATAAAAGAGCCAGTTGTCAAATGAGTATTTACTCTTGGCATGTACATGGGCCAAAACACATGACACAACTCAAGTTTTACTTTTGTCATGAAGATGAAACCAGATCTGTATCATCCTTTATCAACATTTGTAACAATTTATAAGTGTAAACTGATCATCCAAGCTACCATCAGAACCATTAACATCGTTTCCTGAAGGCCTGATAAAAAGAAGTTAATCATTGTTGTTTATGTGATAATGTTGCACTTTAGAGTTGACTCCTTTAAATAAATAAGAATATTATTGTTATAATTATTTTAAAAAGATATCAGCTGTTCAAGTACTAACACCAAAGCTGCCTACCGGTACTATTCAAGATTCTCTTTCAAAGAAACTGTCCTTGGTTTGTGTGTTAATGTCTCTTTAATCTAGACATAGCCAGGCTAATACGGCTTATTTACAGACAGCGTAACATTTTATTGATTTTTTCTAGTTTCTATTGTGGGAACAGTTGATGCAAAAGAAGTTGAATAAATAGAGAAAGGCAGTGGAAAAAAAGACACACGCAATTTAAGAATTATTATAATGAAACCATTAACCAAGTTATAGATAAATATGTGGATTAATAAATACATTAATTGAAAAAAGATCAATAGCTAAAGCATAATAAATAAACAAAAAATAAAGGAATCTATGAAATGTATGTCCAAAATATACTGATAATGTCGAACTATATTGAGTACGAATGTATTCGATTTTCTCCCGTGAAATTTGATTGTCTCCCCTGAATCGGTAAACAGGAAGTAGACGCGTCTATAGCAACCTGCAACAAAACGGTTTGTTGCCATCAGCACGGTGTAGACGTTTAAAGTAACTCACATGCTCATAATCAAACATTGATTTGGAAGCACATTAGAGTAGGAAATGGCTACAGCGACGTTACAGAGTCGGGAAATCCCACCGGAGAGGCCTGCACCGATGGCACAGACTTCAGGAGGCGCCAGGAACGAGAATATGGAAATAACTTACACCGGCAACACTGGAAACGATATGGGTATCTCCACCATGGGCTACAGGTCGTCCAAATACAACCCCAATGAATGGCACGAGAATAACTATTCTAAGTATTATCAGTCTTTTGTTGACCGCGATAATGGAGAAAGAATCAGGCACGAGTCAAAGCGTACCATGAACGAGACTGAGGCCACAACAAATAAAACACAGGCTGATGTCACAAAGAAGCTCGGCGAAAGAATTCAGGACATTAATTTCTGGAAGTTTGAATTAGAAAGAGAGATCCGCGATGTTATAGATGAGACTGAGCTACAGCTTGCCCAGAAGAAGCGTTTAGAGAATGCATTACGCGCCACCGAAATCCCTTGTCACATAGCAACAGATAACCTTAACTGCAGGCAGAGGAGGGAAAATATTGACTTGGTTCAAGATGATGTAGAACTGGCATTGTTAAAGGTATGTAACATTTGTATAATAGCTTTTCCAACATTTTTTTAGAGATTATATTTATTTTTGGTAACGTTATTGTCATGAGATTGAAGGATCAATCATAGCATGTGCTTTTGAAGCTTGCATCCAGCATAAGTCAGTACGTTCTCTTATCTATAAATGTGTTGCTAAAGCTATATTTCTATTTGATCATATGAAATCAGTTATACTAGTGAGAGTCAATTACAAATCCTTACAACTGCATTTGATCTGAATGTCCATATTTTCATAGCCTTAACTTTTTTTCCAATAATCAATACTCAATTCATATATGAGGGCAAATGTTTTCTTTGTTAACAGTCAATCAAACAGCTAATAATTGGATTTAGCTCAGTACCCCTGAATAAAAATCTTGATGAAAGCGAACTTCTTTTACAAAACACTATGTCTGTGTGCTCCTATAGATTGTGTTATTAGCCATTTGAGAAGTCTTAGATTTTGACAAAAGTTGTTGTTTTTTATACCAGAAGACTTTTTAGTTTGTCTCATGTTTTCCCCTCTTTTTAACTTGTTGCTAGAATGGGTATTAGGTGTTAATATTCCTGTACTTTATCCAACCTATTTTATATTTCAGGAAGTGGAAATTATCAACAATGTTCAAGACTTGCTCAAGAAAACTATTAAACAGTCAGAAACACAAATTGCGTAAGTATTACCAGAATGAAATGACACTTTGTGATGGATGTTTTGCAATCATGTTTCACAAACAGAACAAAGATTTTAAATGAAATACTATTGTGGAAGTATATGTCATGTCATAATTATGAATTATTTTTCAGACTTAACCGTGATGCTAAGCAGAACTTGGAGATGGACTGGAGTGACAAGAAAGAGTCATTAGAGATAGATAGTGCTTCTGGTGCACTTAGGAATGAACACACAAACAAACAATTCTACCCTGGTGCAGCCAAGTTCCAAGAAATGTAAGAATTGTTTATTGTTTCTTAATACAAGCAATAAGTTTTAGTATAAAAGCAAAGCACATTATTGAACAAAAGTAAAGTTTAATGCAGAACAAAATGAAACTCTAGATTAAACCTAAGTTGAATATTAATCTTTAACAGAAATATTTAACTAGAGATTAATAAAAAGAGTTATTTTAACATGCAGTATTTGAACTTTTAAAGCATGTAGTTAATGTGTAGCAAAGCATATTAACCCTTCATATAAATTTTTGTGCAGTTTTCTTTTTAAATTGAGTCTGTATTTATGTTATCAAGTACGATTACTGATAATTACTTGCAAGTTTTAATGAATTTTATTCTCTCACATTACAGCCAGTCAACCCCTGAATCCTGGGCCCAGTTTTCACACGATAACATTGTCCGTGGAGAGCATGAGCGTATGTCATCCATCCAACTGAGGCAGCTCATCGACAACATCCTTGAAGACACATCTCGTGACATGCGTGAACAGTGTGATAGCGTGGATGTTGCCTTCCAGAGGAGAGTAACAGAGATGGAGGATGCCAAGAAAAAGATGGAAGAAAACCTGAAGAAGGTATGAACATGTAAAACTAAAAGTAACATTCATTAATTAATTATTTGGTTCTAAAGAATTTATACACCCTAAAATTACATAAATCGTATTTGTACAAGTTCCTATAGAGTTCCAAATGTGGTAAAAAAAATAAAAATGATAACAAAATATTAGCTTGTTGAATAAACAGTCTTGTTTTTTTGTGATAGAAACGACCCCCTCCCCCCAAACAATAAATATTGATTTTGTAACTAACAATCATAACAGAAAGGTTTCTTGCCCAACTTATGAACAAAACTGTGATTCTGTTGTTAAGTTTATTCATGAATGTTTCTATCTCAACCAGATGTGTGCCGAGATCACCGTGATGGAGAAGAACATTGAGAGCTTGAAGAAGGCGATCCGTGACAAAGAAAACCCAATGAAAGTGTCCCAGACCCGTCTAGAGAACCGAACCTACAGGCCAGGTGTTGAACTCTGCAGAGACCCTGTGCAATACAAGTATGTACACATAACTCTTTCACATTTAGTAATACATTTTGTACTGTGAAACCTAACTCTCGAATGCAATTAACTTGGTTAAAAAGACTTTGAGTCCTGACTGTTTTGCTCTTGTATTGCGCAAATTAATGCAGAACAATGTTAAAGCTACAGTCATACAATAATCATAGTGTTAAAAATATTTGTTATGAACACATTTCCCAGGTAGGTCATATCATGCTTAAGAATTAGTGGCAAATAGTCAAAATGCTTTCCCTAGGTCTTGCTGATAAAACAGTTTCGCTGAGGAACAGTTTTATTTAAAGGGGACAACCTGTGTACCGAACTTTTAAATATGTGTATAAAAGATCAAACTATCAGTAACAAGAGGTTACATCAATACTTAAGATTGAGTTACGAAACAGAACATTTTTTTGCTTAATCATATTCAGCTTATCACAACAACACAATTAGGCAAATGCATGGGTAATATAGTACATGTATATGGAAAAGATATAGTTTTTTTTAACTAAGATGTGTTGGAATATGCTTTTTGATGAACCGGTATGTCATTTTACTCTTAAACTTGAGTTACTAGTATATGGAACAGATTTGTTTTTTGATGAACTAGTATTTATATTCTTGTCTTTTGTTACAGGTTGGTGGGCGAGGTGAATGAGATACATTCCTCCATTGATGCTCTCACTGACCAGTTGAACCAGGCCAACAACTCCCTCAAGGACCTACAGGATAACCGTATGGGACTCGAGAAGGAAATCTCCATCAAGAAGAACAGTCTCTTCATCGACCGCGACAAATGCATGACCGTACGCACCCGCTATCCCACAACCCTCAAACTCCAGGGATACCAATAAACTGTTACTTTAGAGTGTTAGAAAAAATACTATATTACAAACTTTTGGGTGATAAAAAAAGCTGAAATCTACTCTAGAAAGTAATACATCTAGAATGCTCTTTGAATAAATGACTTTAAACAAAAGAAAATGTGTTTGTTATTTCAGAGTGATTCAGTGTTGACATTAGTTACACAAACACATTTACTTAACGCTAGAAAAAAACTACAAACGTGTAAAATGAGAAAAAATGAAATTACATACTAATCCAGTACTAAGTAATGATTTTGCATTTTATACAAAACAAGTTCTGTCAAAGATTAATGATAAATTGCATTTTTTGCTATCTGATATATATTGATTTATTTTTCTGCTGCATATTGTTTGTGCATAATTTACAGTAAAGTGCATGTGTTTTCATCAGTATTATTGGAAGTACAGGGGTACTTTATAACCTGTTTTTGCCTTTATCTTCATGTTTTCCCTACATTTGTTTTCTTTGTTCTCTGTTGTCCTTTCACAATGTCTGAGTGGGTGCACCGTCGTTGTCATACCTCTGTGATACATTCTTATATAGACGTTTATGTTTACATTGTTTCAATTATTGGTTGAACTTTTTACCCTGTTGTCAAGTCTCTTTTTATTAGAATCTATGTTTACAAAAAATAGTCTTCTTTGATTTTATTTCATAGTTTGTCTGAATATTAGAAACTGAGTGTGTGAACAAATTGCTGAAATAAAATAACACTGATTTAAGTCATGTTCTATAAGTCAAAACCATGGTTACAGCTGTTGTTTGTATACTAGTTGTTTGATATCTTGATTTACCATTATCCAACTATAAAACCTTGCCTTATTAGGTGATTTTGTTACTTTCCTGTACTTACAAGGCTTTTTTAAAGTGTATATAAAAATGTTTACCATCACAAGTTGTCTTGTTTTCCTTCAAACTCAGAAAAAAACTATCTGTACAAACGTTAGACAAAGTTTTGAGTTTAATATAGACCAAACTATTACAGAAAAGTTCATGTATTGAAAAACCATGACAACCTAAAGCCATCTGCATTGTTTCATAATAAACTACAAAAAGACCACCTTTTGGACTGAGAAAGTGGTCTTTAAACCAAAAGCAGTGATAAAAACAAGAGCCACTGGAATCTGAAGTAGCCGTTTTGGATGGAAAATTGGTGGTCTTAATAGCTGAATGATCTTAGCCTTGGTAACTAATATAGGAGTGTGCAACTTAAATTGACTCCATCAAACAGTATGTACGCCACAGTATTTTTCCAAACAAATTCAACTACACAACTATTAAACCTTGAAATTTCATCTAATCATAAATTCATAGAACTGTACATTTTAAACTCAGAATTCATCAATACTCTGTCATGTTATATTAAAAAGGGAAATCAATCATTCCACTTAAAACGCTATTTCATAAAGAAGCACAAAGAACCCTTTGTTTTCACCCTTTGAACTGTCCAACATCATAAAACATAGCAGCCTGGAAAAAAAACATAAACCCAATATTCACAGCATATCAATATTTTATTCATATCTTTATAATCTCTACACAAAGTACTTGAATGTAGATCTATATAACAATCTCTGAGCTAATCTGTCTGTGCCGTATACTTAAGAGAGCTCCAGTGAACACTAAGACTTAAGCAAACTGTAATAAAGCTTGTGATGTTTACATTGCTGATATTGATATTATGTGAACAAAGTATGTCAGCACAGTATATTTTGTGTGTATGTGAAAAACTAAAAATGTTTGCAAATACAATGTACACTATTATAGTTGATCGTTTCCCCTTTTATAACACGGATTGGTTTATGGTTCGGTTTGATATTTATTGAGGGGGCTATCTAACATTTTTTAAAGTCAATCTTCCATAAGGCTCTCAATTTATTTGTGAAATTCCATTGTGAAATCAAGCCTGAATCGGTTCCTGGAACTAACCAGTACTAAGCAATGAAGGCATTAGATAACAGATGAACAGTCCTAGGTATAACCTTAAAGTTCAGCTATTAAGACAACCAAAACAGCCATTTTCTTTTGTCAGTCCTGAGGATGTAATTCATTAGAGGAATTATACTGTACTAGACTGACAGAACAGTAAACCTTATATAGTATCACATTAAGTTTTAAATCATTAAATTGGTTCTGTTATAATGTGGGAATCTTAAAGGTGCACTTTCAAATTCAAAATCAAAAGCTTAACATCATAATTATCCTTTCTGACACAGCTGATATTCTTTACCAGTATTGTTTTTATATTTAAGTCTTTTCAGGTCTACCAGTGTTATTGTTGTTATGTTTTTCAATGTAATCAATTGATATATCGTTTCTTTGTTACCCATATAAATAAAACTCACCACACATCTACCCTAGTACCCCTACAGTTGATAGAAAACCACTTTGTTTTGAGCCCTTATATTCAAATAATATGCAACAGTCTATTTTTGAGGCTTTACCAAAACAATTAGAGCGTCTCCGCATTTAGACCTCTTGATCAGAGATGTTGGTCTTAATTATCAAGTGCTGCTGTACATGAATTTCCAAATAGAAGAATGCTTATTCTCTTAATTATGGCATGTTTACAATAGGTTAAGTTGCAACTGATACCACTACAATGTCAGAGCGTGTCACTACTGACAAATGTAGAACAAATGAGCAGAAACAGGTTTAATGAATAAATAGAGTTTAATGTGTAAATAAACTGCTTACTATCACAGTATTATATTGCATGTGTAGACATAAAAGGCCATATCTGAACATTAACACATTGCAACAACCTTATCTTTAATCATTCACAGTTGCAAACAATCTTTTATCTACCCACAGTGCATGACAAAGTTATTAACATAATCTTTTATCTACCCACAGTGCATGACAAAGTTATTAACATAATCTTTTATCTACCCAAAGTGCATGACAAAGTTATTAACATAAACAAAGTTGCAAACAGTGTTAGGAATGTAAGATTGCTTGGTCCAGTAAATTCACAAAGTAAGCACTAACTGCTAATAAGAGTTATAATACATGTTCAATAGAATGAACAAAATAAAATTTTATGAACATAAGAACAATTAATTCTCTACCTTACAAAATCTAAATAAACTAGAAATGTGTCTATAGGACACGGATGATCCCACTTCCGATTTTTTGCCACAGAAAGTAAGAGCCATAATGATTATTCAGGATAATCTGCACATATAGGATAAACA
>ENA-OREC01000043-OREC01000043.1-marine-metagenome-genome-assembly--contig:-NODE-43-length-28300-cov-13.571591_pt1 | contig 28300 bp, 15 predicted proteins | sample MGYA00248626_ERZ508543 | MGnify/ENA primary metagenome ERZ508543 (study PRJEB26211, sample SAMN05518279) | marine metagenome | isolation source: Puget Sound, Washington, USA | host: Bankia setacea...
TTCTTTTTTACAAATGAGTATAGAAGTAACAAGATATTGTGTGCTCTGAATGGTTATATCGTAAATATTAGTCAATCAGATCATACTAAGTGGGCAAATCACAAAAATAATAAATGAGTATATGTAAACATGCATTTCTCTTCTGTGTATAAGTATGCTAAAAAGGGAGTAAATAAATTGTTCAACAGATGTTCTGTAGTATTTTTTTCTTCAGGATAACCTTTTGTTTGTCATTGTTTCTCCCAAAATAAATTGGATGTCAAGGAAAAGTATTAAGGAAGTCAGAACTGCCATCATTTTGGAAATAATTAACTCCAATAATCTGTTCCAATGTTGAAAACGTTTGAGTTAAAGGAAGCAGAGAACAATACTCCAAGCCTTCATACATGTACTTTACAACAATAAACATACAAGACAAGTTAGGTATTATGCATACAGATGTAGAGATAAAATCAACCCTTAATTGAAATATATCATGTAAACAAGTATTTATGTCATAGTTTGCTGACTACACTATTCTCGATAAAAATAAGGGAAAAATATATAAAGAATCAACAAAAAAGTATATGGACAAACAATACTGTAAACAAAAGCCAATTGATTTAACCTTTTACAAGTAAAAAAATCACTAAAAATGGCACTTTGAAACAAATATTTCTTTAATGTCAAAAAAGTGGCTTACGTTAATCAGGATGAAGAGTAGAATGTTTATAAGAGCTAGCCATAAGTCTGTCCTTTATATGCTTTATACTTAATAGCTTCTTGTCTAAATCCAGTATAACTCTAATGAAAACTTACCTAAATAAAGACGGAACTTTCTGGACCAACTGTCAGAAGTGTTTCCACAGTCAGAGACACATTCTACACTAAACCCAGTTCCAGACCATTAAAAGATGATTTTAACAGTGTTTTTTCGCTGAAATAGGTTGATCATATCTGCAGTTTCTTACAACTGAAAAGGTGGTCAAATTATTGAGGTTTCCTGCATCCTTTTTATACTACAATTTCTAACAATAAAGGAATTGGTAAAAGTATAAAGTTAAACAATGAGACAGTGGAAATACATGCATTTAACTGGCAGACAAAAATATGTATATACAAAAAAGCTGGCAAGTTGAAATTAACACAAACAAAAGATATACATATAAATGTCTAACTGCAGCTAGATATTCATATATTAAGGACAGTTTGTTACAATTCAATATGATTGGTGTAATCAGTGAAGGTTTAAAATCAAACTGATCATATTGTTCAAAGGTCACCTTTTTTTGTCTTTACATGATGTAAAACATGATGTACAAGGTGAAATGTTTTTCACAGCTAAGGTAACCTTTTTTCTGTTACTGACTCAAGAATGCTGATATAATTTCTACATAAAAGCTAGGGAAAATTTACAAATAATAACTTTCTAGAATATCAAGCTGCAGTTAAAGTATGTGGGTTCTGAAAATCATAGAATTGTTAAAATAACATTTTATGATTTTCAGGCTACTTAAAAAAAGTACACTTCAAAAAATATGAGGGTGTTTGAGCGTTGTAGGACAAAATGTAAAGAAATCTCTGTAAATACAAATAATACTTATAATAATAAAAAAAAAGAAGATTTGGTCCAACTATATATCTTTTCCACTGTGCATCAAAAATCTCATATCTAGTGTAAAGTACAATGCCTAGGAACCAACCGTCTCTTACCGCACATAGGATTTGATTGTACTAATATTTCTGACTCAATCCGAAGACAAGAGTTTAAAAATGAACGCACTTTAGCTATGCCACCACAAGAGACCAAAAGTAGAACTTGTGTGTATATAAATACCGTATTGGAAGACATTGTAAATCTGTCATCAAAAAAAATCTATACATTTATCTTGTAAGAATGTAAAATACTTCTACCACACTCCCTACAAACAATCACAATCTTTTACACTCAACAAAAGCCAGGGTACAGATTTCCACATCAAGGTTTGTGTTGCATATTTGCTGTTTAAAAGGAAAAAGTATTATCTTTCACTATTTGCAACCATTTACAAACTTGGTTAATTGTCAAAAACTTTGCCAATATACTGAGCCCAAGCATCATGTATTAGTTCAATTCCAAAAATGATTTCTAAAATTAGTGTTCACCTCACAGGAAAAGAAAGGTTTATAAGGGAATGGCAAAAAATGTACATTAATTCATAAATTAATACCTGAAAACTGTATTAAATTCACCAGGAGACAAAAAACATTAAATAGATCTGTAAACGGCCCTTAGTAAATTGAAAGCTTTCATGTAAAAACACTAGTCACCAAAACTACTTGAAAGTGGAATGTATTCTAGTTAAGTCAAAATAAGGAAAAAAACAAAGTCAGTTTTATATAACAGAACCTAATCAAGAACTTACATAAACGGCCAGTTACGGGGGCTTCTATTTCATCTTATTTCATTTATTGGACTACAAACAACATTAGTTTTTATTAGTGAGTAGTTAGCGCTAAGATAAGTGGATATCAACAAGTTAACGTTTCTCTTAAAGAACTTAAATGTACACAAAACCTTGTTAGTCCAAAAGGGAAAAAATTAGCACTCCTTCATGTTTCCAAAACTCGCAAACCAAAGTGAAAAATATAAATCAGCATTAAAGTGGTGGTGACTCCCATATAAGACTAAAACAAAGTGATAAAACATCACAGTAAAAATAGTTTCTAAGCAAGCGTGAATATCATGGGATACATGTACATGTTAGCATGACATTGCAAAAAGTGTATAATTTGTAAACTATGGTACATGATATAAGAATCAAATAGAAAGTAAATCTTGGTAAATTTTCAAAATAATAGTAAAAAGAACAAATAAAACACTTGTTCTGCCCAAAAATACCCAACCCCAAATTTGCTGATAAAGTATTTTTTTGTAAATACTGAATAAATGAAACAGTAAACAAAACAAACCGTAATAAACTAAACTAGAACTCTTAATGCTTCGTGCTTTCACTGACATGACAGTCTTTCCTGCTCTCTAGATTTCAAACAACAGCAAAACTTCTCAAACATCAAACACAGAACAGAAGCAAAGAACCAAACTACACACCATGTCAGTGCTAAAAATTATCAACAAGAGAAATAGCAATCACTTTCAGTGAAACAAACATGAAGGTTTAAGCACCATATAAAATATGTCATATCTCAAAACAACTACTCAAATCTTTCCCTGGATTCAGCTGGATGAAAATAGGTTTATAAAACAATAAAACTGTCTTCAATTGTCAAAATGTATAATAATACTTGGAATATGCTTTGAATAAGTGTTCTCCACAAGTCACTATTTCAAATTGTAAAGCATGTCATCAAATTGGCCACATATAAAATCACTTTGCTCTTATTATAAAGCTACCAAATTGAGTCTTAAAGGGAGAACACTGCAATACATAGAACTCTCATATACAAAAGCCGAAAAGCACTGATATGTTTATTAAGGCCTTTTTCATTAAATTTCTTAAAACCCTGACTAGGTTTTTAGCGACATTTTTACACATGTAAGAGCCAAATGTCCAAAAAAGGAACTTGCTCATTAAATTTTTGAAACAACTTTTTTCTTGCAACATTGTAATCAACAACTTTCTGTTCAGTTTCAACCGTGACATGTATACACGTTTTTGTCAAGCTAGGAACAATGTTAACTAGTTCCTACAACCATTAATTACAGAAGCTGCAAGTCCCAAAAGCAGTTCTATATTGCTCAGCACTTTATTTGGCACGGTTCAACACTTCAAATTGAAAATAAAGTAAAATGTATAATATATAAACATTAATTATCAAGGGGAAAAAAAGCATGAATAACAAAAATACTCCTGAAATACTTGCAGTAGGTTAACTTATGTACACTGTAGCAAAAATTAGTGTTTTCTAACATTTAAAGAAACAAAGCAAAAAGGGGAAACTATAATCAAGAGTATTTGCTTTTCCTGTGTCAAGAACATCTTGGAAGGTTTGTTTTCAATGTGTAAAAAAAACAGGGTAAAATAGTTTTCGAGAAAAATTGCATAATATAAGGATTTCTAAAGGGGGAAAAAGTACCACTTCCAAGACATTTACATGACAGAAAGTATTCTTTCTAAGTAGTACAAAAGTGTGCACCAACTCACAGTAAACTATCATCACATTCCTGTAAATGATTATTCAAAATATCAATCATTGGACATGTTCTTTTTCATAAACACGAAATAATCATTGTAAATTTTCAACATTAACTTCCAAATGTTTGAGGAATCAAAATTAAATGCAACATTTCAAAAACTATAAAGGCATTCAAATATTAAAAACATTTTTACAAAACTTTTTTTTGTTTTTTTCTAACTATATAGATATAATCTTTAAAACACCTAACTGGAATTTGACAAGAGAAACATGAACACGAATATACATAGTAATAAATGAAGAATGACGAGTCGTTGTTAATATGCTAAAAACTAGATTGTCCATACGTGTTGTTAAATGACACGCCCAGTTTACGAGAGTTGTCTAACGATGAAAGCACTCAAAAGGGAGCACCTACATGTCTTATTCCAGACTTTATGCCACCTCGCTAATCAGTCTTACACAGATTCTTCCTCTGATAACCCACACATACTCAAGGGGGGCAGGGAACCATTCCACCAAACTGTCCTGTCTTACTCACTGATATAATTATATTTGCTTGGTTATTGGAAACTAAATCTACTATGGCATGTGTCTATAACAAAATGGCATAACACCAAAATGTGTATGAAATAACAAATGAAACATGTAAATATATAACACTGTTTTGATTAGATATACTAAGACAAATATACATATATGCATTAGTTATGTTGTGAATTACCCATAAAGCCTTGGGTAAAGTATACAACACAGTGTACGATGAGCAAATTTGTTTGTGATTCTATTCATTCAGACAAAAGGGAATAAAGAAAAAAAACATACAAGAAAAAAACAAACAAACAAAAACATTGGTCAATAATCCTTCTAAATAGTGATTTAAATGTAAAGCCATATATTGTTGTTTTTTTAACTATGAACACTTAAAATAAAGAAGAAAAATTAATAATCCTTAAGGCACAGCAAATAAAGGGTCATGTTATAATGATGAAACTGAGTATATATGACTAGACGTACAAGCATGGGTTGCAATATAATAACTATACATGGGGTCTGAAGATCACAGTATATGGCAATTCAAACAGGCTACAGCAAAATGACTGCCTTATAGTATACTCATAAAACAACCAGTTCCGCCATGCCCATATAAAAAGTGGGGGGTTCAAGAAAAGTAAAGCATACATGAAAAATAAAGTAGAGAGCAAATGTATATCTTATTAATTAAGTGGTGGTAATACTCCTGAGACGTGTCAATCCAAAATGTAAATTGTTCTACAGTGTCCACCTAATTATCAGAGAGTTTCCATTTGTAGCAGACTTAGCAATCAAACAAGATGGAAGGAACCCAAACTTTGTTAATACTGATTAGAAGAACTTCTGTATTCAATATAGTAACTCTTTATTTTGATAACCTTAAAAGATCTATTGTTAAACTTTTAGTCACTAAAAGGTTGAAAAAACGTATAACATACAAACTTAGCAGCTTGGGGTATGATAGTTGCAAAAATCGCAAGAGAAAAATGTCTTGATTTGATAAACTTCAGACCCCACAATATTGTGCACTAGTGTTTAAACATCACCTATTTATGAAGCTACATCCTGCATGGTATATAAAATACAAATTAACAAAATTGCTACCCTTCTCTATTATTAGACCGTATTCAGCAGTTAAAATTAACTCTTTGATGAAGGAAAATTGTTGTTAAAGTGCTATCAATATCAAATAAAAATATAACGTAAATCAAAAACATCATTGCATCTAATATTTGAGATTACAATCATAATAGTAAAATCAACACTGCTTACATTCCAACATATGCAAAGTTTAAAGAAAGCGTTAACACTCGTTAGAAAATGATATGGTTCATTAAAGGAAAGGAAGTATAAATCTTAGTAAACCAATGCTAAGGCCAACAGTTCCCCCATGTACTTCGATATCGTAATACTTTCAATATATCTTTTTACAAAAATCAACATCAAAACTGAGATCCGGATATGGAAAAATATTTTCAATGGTAAAAGAATTCCAACCTTGCAAATACTCATGTATACTGTCCTTTTATAAGTTTCCATGAAATTAATTTTTACATTTTTCATTTCAGAATACATTTTGGGGCTGTAATTGATATTATATATGGTACAGTATGTAGTGTATATTTAACTTCCAGTCCAGTTTCCTGTCTCTTAGATTTATAAAGTTTTTAACCTAGATCTAATATTGTAATGGTCATTATAAAAATATCCAAACTATAATATCAATGTAAGCACTGCATGATAAATGTATCTACACAAAATAAACACTATGTATACGTATACTGTTTTTTGTTGAAACTTTGGATACAAAATAACCGGATATCTGCATAAGTAAGTCACAAGAGTTAATATATAACATATAATAGAGGGTAAATTATGGTCACTTTGCGTTTCACTTTTTACTTAGTATTCCTGATAAAGAGAAAAAAACACTCTTCACAGCAGCAAAAAGCACTGCAATGAAGATGCTATTACTAGTATAACAATTAATCATCATTGTTTAAACAGCCTTGTAACAATCCAAGCATAATTGTTAGCAAGTTCAGTGGCAAAAATCACAGCAAAAATGTTGACATACAGCATTGTAAATCTTGTGTTCAACATTCAATAAAATCTCACATGTTTAACCACTAAGGTGTCTTATAACAACAACTTTATAGTGCCTCGCTGACAGACTTCCGTACTATCAGTGTCAACTAGTCAAAGTCTGAGGGTCAATCAAACATCCTAGTACTCTCATACAATAAAACCAACAAACTACCTTCCTACCTCTCTGCAACGTTCACAACATGCATACACATATCTCAATCAGCTTTTAAAAACAACTTATTAAACCCATCTCTTCTAAAAACTTTTGAAACATTTTTTTGGGTAGATTTTGTACTTTTTATATAAACAAAAAACTATATCATATCATTTCACAAGAAACAAGATTATGGGTGCAGCAAACTATATGATACATTACGAGATATACAGAGTGTTTAGGATCAAAACATGGTGGTTATTCTTGGCAAGAGTGACCACATAGCCTTCCGACGTGATCTTTAATCCACAGCAACGGCTCACTTTCACGTACGGACACTCAAACTCTCCGATGAGAGAGCCATCACGCTGGAACACGGCCACATGAAACCTGTTACCATGACTGTCTCCCACCAGTACATCTCCAGCATCACTGATATCTATACCATTGGGATAGTTGGTGATGTTCTCGCAGCCAATACGCCTCTCAAAGCAGCCAGACTCGTTAAACACCACCACACAGTGACCCTACAGAAACAAACATGAAATCATGAAGAATCATCAACAACTTTCAAACTTCATACGCTTTTCAAGCTGTGTAAGTATCTGGGCCTCTATTTATAACTTGGCACAGACTTTATTTTTGGTGTTCTCATTTACAGTAATAACAGCTCTGTGTTAACATCACAATGAACCAAAACGGCTCATGATTTGAAATACTAGTAGCTGGCTTTAGTTGCAAAATAGTGTTCTAGAACTAAATATAAGTGGAAAGAGCATTGTATTATATGGTTCAACTTAGGACTACATGTGTATCTGCATAAAGCACACCACTTGGTTTATAGTATCTTTGTTATAAACAGTTTAGTTCATTCAGGAAAGTTTCTATTGACCTCACTGCCACTCAGAACAGGTCTGTGAAAATAAATCATCATAATGAACCCAACTTTGTGTGTTTATTTGTCAATCAACCCAATGGTTAGTGCGCGTTTGCTATCATTCTTGTATATACATGTTTCAACTATTTAACCTACCTACCATCTCAGTATTAAAAAAAGAATCCATTCATCAACAGAAAGATTTTATACCATTTTACTCATTTACGTATCTAAAACTGTTTATTGTTCTGTAACATTCCACGTACTTTAATTTCCACTCAATTTACATTACTCCTGCACTAATTACAGACAATGTAGTTATTAACTATATAGATCAACAAGTTCCAACAATAAAAATTAGTAACAAGTTGGTGATAACATCGAGACTATTGAAAGACTATTGAGCATATTGAAACTAGCCGTTTGTGGCCGAAAATAGGGACTCTTAATAGCTAACTGCTTGTAATATGGATGGGTTTGAATAATGAAACTTGACAATATTTGTTCTAGAAAAGTTGCTTAAGTTGCATACCTTGAAGTCACACACATAGTACTCTTTGCCACTGATAGCAATATCGGAGGGCTCTCTCATATAGTCACTGCAGTCAAACCACTTCATCAGTTCTCCTGCCTCACTGATCACAAACACAGTAGGGGAAACACTATCCACAGCCACAATGTGACCTATAATAAAAACAACAATTCAATCAACATGGGCCCAGCACAACAGATTCCACTCATCCTTCTGTCCCATCTGTCTGTGATATTTGTTACAGGACAAGAGGATATTGTAAAATCTGTGATACATATTTCTTATTGGTACCATATCCTCTGATAAGCAGGTTGAGTAGAGATTGTGCAACTTTTACTTGTACATATTGTAACAAATCAAACGGAATATGATGTGTTTCTTAGTCCTGTATAAATCGTAATGATATGTTTAGTGGCAAAGTTTTTTGCCCCTGTATTGTCAATGTTTCCATTTTAGCATTACATATGAACTGAATGTAATGTAGATAATGTTTACATAATCGCTCACCCTGTGATGTAATGGCAAGACCAGCAACGATGTCGATATAACGTATAGCAATCTTCTTCACAAAGGCTCCAAACTTGGTAAATATCTGCATCCTGGACCTCTCGTTACCACGGTCACATACAATATACTTCCCATTAGTCCTGACCACAGCCACTTTCCTAGGATACCACAACTGGCCTTCCTCTCGACCTAAAACAAGGTAACAATACAGGTTAACAGTTAAGTTTATGACAAGAACAGAATCAAGGATCAAGTATTGTGAAGTTGTGCACAAAGTTCATTCAGTAGTTTCTATTGACCTCACTGCCATTCAGAACAGGTCTGTGTAAATCATCATAATGAACCTTTAGATGTTTGAACGAGTTGAAGACCTAAAGTTTCAATAAGGTGTGATAGTCAGCAACTTCTAAGCAGCGTGGTATTGATAACATGGTTGATGAATCAGGGAACAACATTAATATGACCCTGTAAGTTTAGAACAATAAAATCAATTCTGTACATTAGGACTGATTTCATCTCACAAATTTAAACCACAAGAAAGTTGGTTCATTCAGAAAAGTTTAAATGTCCTCACTAACAGTTAGAACAGCTCTGTGTTAACATCATAATGAACCAAATAAATTCATGGTTTGCTGTTAAGGTGTTTTACTAGAGCACATTAACAACTAAAACTTGAAGACAATCTCCGTACATAGGTACTCTTAAACTCAGTACTACATGTTTATCATTTAAAAGTAATACAATCTTGTTACAGGTATCTTGTGTTCATTCAGGAAAGTTCTATTGACCTCACTGTCACTCAGAACAGGTCTGTGAAAAAATCATCATAATGAACAACCAGCTGTTTGTGTTATTTACTAAATTGTTACTATACTTATATAGTACTTGATTGCCAACACTGCAATACACAAAGAGAGTTTGTAGTGTTAGCGCTCTTGCAAAACAACCAAATGACCTGTATTTTACTAGTTGATCTTGGAAAGTGAAACTGCCAAAGAGCAATTTAGAACTCCAAAGTTTATCACAAGAAATTAGCTATTAAAGCATCCAGCACCATTTCCTAGATTCTTAGAAGTTGGTTCATTCAGAAAAGTTTAGTGTCCTCACTTACAATCAGAACAGCTCTGTGTTAACATCATAATGAACCAAAAAAACTCATGGTTTGAAATGATAGTCTTTGGCTAGAGTTGCAAAGATAGTGTTTAGAACGAACTATAACTGGACAAGCCATTGTAACCATTGTAATGTGTTAATCACACCAGGAATGCAATTTTATCGAAATGACAAAAAACAGTCTGGCTTCAGGTACTTGTTAATAAAATAGTTAAAAGATTCATTCAGGAAAGTTCTATTGACCTCACTGCCATTCAGAACAGGTCTGTGAAAATGTTCATCATGAATCTACTGTTTGCAGTATGTTTATTTTAATTTTCAATGAAGACCTAATGTCACATGGCAATGACAGCTAAATTATCGCTATATTTCATGAGCATGTCAGGGGCTTATGTTATGGAGTGAGTGCTTGTTGCTTTCTCCTCTTACTTTCAAAAACAAAAGTAAATATTTCATTATTTGCTATGTAAATTTCTCCATTGATGACAGTGCAAGACACAAGGACACTTTGTAGATTTATAGCACTGTCAATACACCAAATGTCCTTTACTTTACTAGTTATGAAAAGAGAAACTGCCAAAATAAGTTATTACAGCAATACGGGCTTCCCTACGATTACCTCCATGAAACTGATTTCTACAGCTTCCAGCATCATCTCACAAATTCAGACTACTATAAAGTTGGTTCATTCAGAAAAGTTTAGTGTCCTCACTTACATTCAGAACAGCTCTGTGTTAACATCATAATGAACCAAACAAACTCTTTGAGTTAAAAAGACTAGTAGTTGGATTCAGTTGCAAAACTGTAAACTAGGAGGAGCATTGTCACAATCTGGTTTCAATTCCTTGTTAAAATAGTTAAAAGTTCATTCAGGAAATTTCTATTGACCTCACTGTCACTCAGAACAGGTCTGTGAAAATCATCATAATGAACGCCCAGTTTGTGATGTTTACTATATAGGCCTACTTGTAACAAACTCATTACAATGTTGGAATCTTCATAATACACCCAAATTGTTTTGTATTTGTTTAGTTATTTTTAAGTCAATTAAAAGCCTACATGTTACAACAAGGCAAATAACAGTTCTCAAGAATTTAAGAGTTGGGGCCTAAGATGTCAAAAATGTTACAATTAGTTGCTTTCCATTCTCACTCGAAGTTTTATAGAATGCTGTCAAAACAACCAATTGTCAAGTTTTTAAAGGGAAACTGACCAAATGAGCACATACAGCAATCTTGCCCAAAAATGTTTATATCAAGAAACCAAATCTGCAGCTTCCAGCATCATCTCACAAATTCAGACCACTATAAAGTTGGTTCATTCAGAAAAGTTTAGTGTCCTCACTTACATTCAGAACAGCTCTGTGTTAACATCATAATGAACCAAACAAACACTGATTTGAAAGCTAAGTATTGGCCTCCGTTGCTTTATGTTCAAGAACTAACTATAATCAAAATAAGGCTTTGTATTATGTGCTACACATCAGGGTGAGAGTTTTATTTGCATAAAGGAGACATATGGGGTTTTAAGTATCTTGTTAAAACAGTTAAAAGTTCATTCAGGAAAGTTCCTATTGACCTCACTGTCACTCAGAACAGGTCTGTGAAAATCATCATTTTGAACTCAATTTGTTTTGCATGTTTAGTCTACTTTTTCAATGAAGACCTACATGTAACAGACAAAAGACAGCCAATTCATATCAATATTTCAACAATCAAAGAGTCTGAGGCTTAATATGTCAAGTCTGGTGTCACTTTCATAAATATAAGTAAACCTTTGCTATGAAAATTTCTCTATTGACAATAGTGCACGAAACAAGGACAGTTTTATAGCAACATCTAAACAACATAATAACCTCTATTCTATCAAAGTTGTGTATTAAAAGTGAAACTGCCAAACATAATCAAGAGCTTCTGCAAGCTTATCCAAAGAAATTTATTTATATAGCTGAAAGCACCACCTCAACAAATATGACCATAGAATAGTTGGTTCATTCAGAAAAGTTTAGTGTCCTCACTAACAGTCAGAACAGCTCTGTGTTAACATCATAATGAACCAAATAAACTGTGTTTTGAGAAGACTAGAAGTTGGATTCAGTTGCGTAAATGATGTTCTAGAACTGACTAAAACTGAAAATAACCTAACCTTGCTTTTTCATAACATGTAATCACACCAGAACTGCATTTTCATCTGCATTCAAGACATAAAACAGTAAAGGTTCATTCAGGAAAGTTTATATTGACCTCACTGCCATTCAGAACAGGTCTGTGAAAATCATCATATTGAACCTATAATTCTTATTTATAAAATCATCTTAGTATCATAATGCACCTTTGTAGTTGCTGCTTAAACAAACGACCTGTGTATAACTAAGCACATGACTTAAAACTGAAAATAAGTTATTGCAATTTTGTTAATATTATTTCTTGTGTTATTGTTAAAACTCCTCAGCAAATATGCAATAAATCAGAGTAAACATCAGCATGGCTCGCTGAAACTTCAGCAAAAGAAATGAAATGCTGCAGCTTCCAGCATCATCTCACAAATTCAGACTACTATAAAGTTGGTTCATTCAGAAAAGTTTAGTGTCCTCACTTACATTCAGAACAGCTCTGTGTTAACATCATAATGAACCAAAACCAAAATAGCATTGTATTATATGGATCACCTCAAAACTACAGATTTATCTTCATAAGACATAAGACATATCTCTGTTGAGGTATATTGTAACAACAGTTAAAGGTTCATTCAGGAAAGTTTCTATTGAACTTAATCTAGAGAACAAACAGTTAGTTAAAACCTGCTGCTATCAATCCTGCAACTACTTTTGAGTTATAAGGTTTTGTTAGTCCTCATGCCAAAAGAGTTATATATTGCAATCACCTAAGCCAGAAAAAGTATTGTGTCTCAACATACAGTTACATTGATTGCAACTTATATATAAATATGCATGGCTCCTAGTAAATTTAGTACAAGAAACGAACTATGTAGCTTTTTTCTGTCACTAATTTAGACAACAAGACAGTTGGTTCATTCAGAAAAGTTTAGTGTCCTCACTAACATTCAGAACAGCTCTGTGTTAACATCATAATGAACCAAAACAGCTCATGATGTGAGATACAATTTCCTTTACTTTTCAAAACGAAGTTGAAAAAAAAGAATAGTATTTTGGAGACAGTCTGGGTGATTATTAGATGGGGATTTCTAAAGACTGCATGTTTATCAGCTTAATGAAGTATAATCTATTGTATACTATAGTATTCTTGAACTGACTAAAACTGGAAAGACCATTGTAATGTGTTGATCACATCAGGACTGCATCGTTATCTTCATAATGGACACAATCTGGTTTAGGCACTTATAATAGTTAAAAGTTCATTCAGGAAAGTTTCTATTGACCTCACTGTCACTCAGAACAGGTCTGTGGAAATCATCATAATGAACGACCAGTTTGTGATGTTTACTATATAGTCCTACTTGTAACAAACTCATTACAATGTTTGACATTTTAATCTTTTTCATGAAATGTTTAACAAACACAATTGGTTGTGTAAAAAATGCAATGAGATATTTTCTATTGTTTTCACTTAAAATTAAATCTTTCTTTTACACCCCTTATCTTGCACACTACAACATAGCTGCCTGTGATACCTTGGAACACTCTCTATAGTATTGCATCATTTTACATCTTTTAATGTTTGTAAAAAAAGTGTGTTCATTCAGAAATTACATATTTGTCCTCACTAACATTCGGAACAGCTCTGTATAATCATCACAATGAATCAAATATGCAGAGTTGAAATACAAGTCCTTGAACTAAATTGCTGTCTACTGAATGCTTAACACTTAAAATAGCCAACAAACATGACATGCCCTGAAAATATTGGTGGATAAAAACTAAATATCTCAAACATCACTACGCTGGGTAGGCATTTACCAGAACTTACCAGGTATTCCAAACTGGTATTTAAACTCGCCAGACTTCTCAAACACCTGTATCCTATGATTGTTTGTATCTGCCACAACAATATCCTCATCGACACCCAGACAGAAACCATGGGGCGAGTTAAACTGCCCTTTACCTGGACCAAGCTGTCCAAACTTGCACCTGCAATACACAAGTTCATAAATCAAGGGGTGAGAGCATTATTATCTATTTCATCTTCTACTATACAGAAATTTAATCAACTACACATGTACAAAGTTTTATAAACATATGCAATCATTTTGGATCTTTTTAACAGATAATCATGTCAAAAAAGTAGACACCAGTCATTACAATAAGAACAAGGTATCTAAAAAAATAAAGTTCTGTTGGATTTAATTAAGCTATATATGGTAGCTTCCACATGTAATATATGGGAAACATGACTTCAAACAAATGTTCAATCTCTCAGATTGTTGCCTAAACATCGCACAGCCTCATTACCTGATCTGCATGGCACTCATCTTGTTAACACGTCGGATGGGAGGTCCACCGCCACCGGAACCAACAGTGTTTACAGAGCTGTTACTGTCACTCAATGTATCTGGAAAATACAAAATAATCATGACAAAACATTGCTATAACAATATGAATGGAAGCTTTTCCAATGTTGCTTTTTACATTCAAAAGTTGGGATCTTCAGCTCGTTACATCACTTTAAAAGAGTTTTTTTACTATGAATGATGACATATGACCTGAAGAGTTCATGGATGAAATGGAACATTGGCTATTGGCTATGTATCATATTATACACTCTTGACATTCTACAAAGTTTTAAGTCCCTTTACTGAAGATGTATGACTTACTGTTGGGTGTAAATGTAGGTGTGACTGTACGTGTACTAGGTGTCACATTTCCACCTGTAGGCATACTGAACATCCCAATATTGGACATACTTCCACCCTCCAGCATATTGGGAGATTGTGAAGATGGTGCCACCTGGTTACACAGCTTGTTGAAGTTATCCAGACTAGCATAGTTCTCACTGATACCTGGTAGACCAAACTCTGTGATTGGTGTGGTACCTCGACTTGATACAGGAGGCATGGCAGACACACTGCCCATACCTAGACCATGGCCAATCTGTCCACTCATATGACCTGCTTAATGAAAGAAACAAATACTTGTATAAGACCCAGCTGCGTTTATTAATGCCTAGTGCACAGGCAGTGTACTAACATTGAAAAGCTATTTTTCAAACAATGGTAGCTATTTTATTTTCATGTTTTGATGCGTACAAAGACTGAAAGGGCCAGTGTTCTGTCCAGCTTTCGAAAAGTAGGGGCCATTGGAAACAAAAAATGGGGGCCATGTTGAATATATGTGGGCCATAAATATTTTTCAAAACAAAAGCTATATCTATAACTCACTTTAAAGATGGCACCGGCAATTAAACGCCTAACTTCTTTGCAACTGAAATGTCTGTGGTGTTATCACACAGGAGGCTTACATATGTCTTAGTATGTTTATTGTCAACTTTCTTTCTCACAATAAAGGCTATTGAATGTATGAGTGGTCTAGCAGCTTTATCTGACTTTCAACAACATTTGACAAAAATAAAGCTGACTTAACTGTTGAAGAAGTTTGATACACAAACTTTCTCTATTTATATGGATTTAACATTGACAAAAAAGAGCATGACCCCAGAACCCACGTGCCGAACCTCACAAAACAAAAGTCATGCACATTTACTCTTCATGTATTAACTTTCATTCAGCTACCTATACCTTGACAACTGTAATATAAGTATTAGACTGAAAACGGCAAGGTCAAGACGATTTGTCACCTGTTTTTGCCATGTCGCCGCGGTACTTAATCATAGTCGGGAATACAGACTTTCAAAACTTAACAGAACGCACAATGCAAACTTTAAATGATTATCAGGTGATCAAAGTGCATAGTAATTTGTACATGCATTCATGTTCACCCCTCTACATGGTTGACTATAACATAAAGCTTGGATAACTTCAACAATTTCTTTCTACGGATAGTTTCACACGCGACGTGAAGAGGTTTACGATTATTTCTGCAGGTCTTATGATTCCTGAAACAGATACAGTCGTCTAAATGATTAAGGTTCATCTAAATTGTTTAAATCATATTCAAAACTTTCAAGTATGTGTAACAATCACAGTTATAATCTCGATCATTCCGCCCACGTGCATTTTTAGGCAGAACAAAAATGAAGAGGATTTGATCGAGCATCAGGAATGGAGCATGTTTTCTTTGTGATATCATTATAGAATACTTGCGAGATTTTTAAGTGGTGAAGAGAATTCAATAGCCATTTTTTTAATAATGATTTTTTTTTTAGGTTTATTAACAAAGCAAAGGGAGTAGGTATATAAACGAACATAGACACACAGTGGATTTTGTTAGTTGAACTTGAGACATCAGTAAGTTTGGGTATTTAAAGCTCAAAGCACAAAGTATGGCTATGCGACTCTTTTCTCATTTGAAACTGAAAAGGACCTCAGTCTTAGCCTCTGTAATAACAGACTGTTTGTTGTCAGCAGAATGTGCATGCATTTTTAACGTGCTAGCTTTCCAATTTCTGCATTCATTACCTGTCATAACATGGCTTTTCTTGTGTTTTACACACATCTTCCAAGTCATACAATTGATTCAAAGTGTAGCCACTTATACTCTTTCCATCACTTTTGTTGAAAACAAAGGACTGTTTACGCTTTACTCAATTACTGATAAGACGGTTTACTTTCATTTTCACGGGTGGGTGGGGAAAGGATTCATTTTATTCGATTACTGGCACTTTTGGTTTGTTGTCTTGTGTGGTAACTGAGAAGCAGTTGATTTAGCCATTAATAATTTGTTGTTTCAATCTGAGACATTTCTTTTGATGCCGAGCATCGATAGAAATCAAAAGGTGTTCGCTTTTTTCTTCCCCTACTCAGTCATTGTTAAACATACGGACACCGTTTCCGATTTAGTCTCAAGAACCAATGAAAACTCACGTTACAAGCGTGTACCGCGCACCTGCTAATACGCTGACAAATTATGATTTCGTTAACCGTCATTAATTACCTAATACCAATAACATCGTCATTTATTCAGCGAAAAAAACGGACGTGCCTGCGGGCCCATCTGAGGGATTTTTGATGCGCCATCCGGAAAATATGCACTCTGGGCAGAACACTGATGGCACATTCCTTTTTTTTTAACTTGTAATTGTAAATAACATACATGTAAAAGGTTCACTCAGATATATAAGTTTTGTCCTCACAGTCATTCAGAACAGGTCTGTGGATATCATCACTATGAACCAACTATAACAGTGCACATTGCCTCTAATATACTTCCCATTTACACAATGAACTTACTTGATTCAAACAAATTTGTTTCTTCAACTTCAAGTTCTTACTTTCTTTGCTTATTCTAAAATGTCAATATGTTTTACAAGTCCAATTGAATTTAAATACAAATGGCTTCAGAACTAGGCAGTGTATTTTGGAATGGATGCGCAAGGTTTTAAACGCATGTATTGCATGAGTACATTGACCAGATACTATCGAAAAAATTACATGGACTAATGCATTAAAAAATAGGTGTTACATGTGTATACAATGGACATGTGTTCTATACCTATAATAAAATGAGTCTTATCCACCTATTTCACAATTCAACAGTCTGTGTAATGAATTCACGAGTGTCTGGTCAATGTTTGTATACAATGGCGCCGTCCAGGCAGAACACTGATGGCACATTCCTTTTTTTTTAAATTCTCTTTCAAATTGTATACACAAACATTTCATTAGTGTGATACATTGCTTGAACAGCCATATTTTTTTATCTGCAGCTAAATTCACAACTTCGATAGCTTGAATTAGAAACATTATTAAATGTAAATATAAAGAAGTTGTAAGATATAATTTTCAAAATTGTCTACAAAAATTATTTCAAGCGCGTTATTGATAAGAACATAACATTTTGAAAACATATAACTTGTTGCAAAATGCGATTTTAACTGTTTTGATCTGCCATAGAAAGAATTGTAAATAACATAAATGTAAAAGGTTCACTCAGATATATAAGTTTTGTCCTCACAGTCATTCAGAACAGGTCTGTGGATATCATCACTATGAACCAACTATAACAGTGCACATTGCCTCTAATATACTTCCCATTTACACAATGAACTTACTTGATTCAAACAAATTTGTTTCTTCAACTTCAAGTTCTTACTTTCTTTGCTTATTCTAAAATGTCAATATGTTTTACAAGTCCAATTGAATTTAAATACAAATGGCTTCAGAACTAGGCAGTGTATTTTGGAATGGATGCGCAAGGTTTTAAACGCATGTATTGCATGAGTACATTGACCAGATACTATCGAAAAAATTACATGGACCAATGCATTAAAAAATAGGTGTTACATGTGTATACAATGGACATGTGTTCTATACCTATAATAAAATCACAGTCTTATCCACCTATTTCACAATTCAACAGTCTGTGTAATGAATTCATGAGTGTCTGGTCAATGTTTGTATACAATAAAGACCCAACAGAATCAATAATGCACGACAATGTCTAAGGAAACAAATCACAAATAAAGGAAGTTTAAGTTCTACTTTGACAACATTGGGATCAACTGCTATCCAAGTTGCAATGATGTGGAAAGTATGAACAAAAAACATAAAATAAGGCGACTTATGACAGGATGGCAAGATCTAGAGGTTAGATGTTATGAAATAAATAATGCAAGACTAAACTCATAGTCAAAAAGTTGTTCTATCACTGTTCAGCTTAATACTAGTATATTGTAAAACAAGTGAAAAACATTTAATTATTTTCAGCGACAAAATAACACATGAAAGATTCAAGACCAAAGTCCAATGATCTTGCCATCCTGGCATTATGTTAGAACAACAAATATATAATACTGCCATGGTGAACATTTGATGAATTAGTAGATAAAACCTGCTTAAGGAGATTACATTGAATTGATTTGTTTAAATGTCTCTTTCTTATTTCAACATAGCAGTAAACTGTGCAAAGACAAAGTGTTAAAATAGATCAGCTAGAGAATGTTAATGGTGAATTGAAATGCTGGAAATTTACCCACATTACAGGAAACAAAAAATGGAGAGGGCGTTTCTGAGTGCAGTTACAACACCAATAAGGGACAAAAACTTTAACTAACTGTTCTCTTGAGCTGACGGTAAAAGGTCAGCAAAGTTGCCACAGCCACCAATACCTTGGTTGCCATATACTCCAACGCCAACAGCACCAAGTTTAGCCAGGGCAGCAATGTTTACCAACGGGGCACTCGAGTTGCTACCAGTGCTTCCAGCTTCCAGAGAAATACCGCTGTCAGACATTGCTGGACTGTGTGAGTTCCTAGACAGACTCCTCTGCTCTATGGTAGAACGACTACGACTGATCACTGTAGGCATTGACCCAGGTGGGATACTTGTCATACTCTCATAGTGCATCTCTATAGAGTTACCAGATGAGACAATGGGAGTCATACCCAGGAAATCCTGCTGGGGCATAATAGTTGTATTTGGACTCTGCAAACCTGGCTGTAAGTTAAAGCCCTCATTCTCAAAGGACGACTGCAGAGAGGACAATGGTCGCTCTGGCAACTGAAACAAGAGATCATTTGATATTCAATAATAAAAAAACAGGAAATCAACTGTTTATTTCTGTTTCTTCTTTTCATGTTCAAGGCATATGAATAGCAAGTTTAGTTCCGTAGCTAAACAATGTTAAATAGTACACCTACACTCGACTTTTAAGTTCCCTATCCAAAAAATTCATTTAACTTCCCATTATACATAAATCATGTAGATTGCAATCAATATTATAAACGCATTATTATACCATAAACTTCCTCAATCATTTGTATCTATTTGTTTAGTTGAATAATTAGTTACCTTGGACTCATCTTCCTCCTCCTTTGTGAAGTGTCCAAATGTTTTGTTCAGAGCCTCCTCAAAGCTGCTGATGTCTGTCTTAAACTCTATATTAACATTCACGTCACAATGAGGCAGACTTGCCACCAAGGTCTTCAGCTGGGTAGAAATGACGCCTCTGAGTAACAACAAGTGTAGGGCACTACCATTATTAAGGACATGCTCGGCAAATGTACAACCAGACTCCAGTCTCTCTGTGGCCTTCTCGACATTGTGACAAAGATCCATACACGCCAACTCTTTACTGTTCTTCTGGGAGTCAAGTTCAGCCAGAAACTCATCCTGAAGAAGAAAAATGTCATTGATTATTTAGCAAACACTTTTCATTGTTGGCCAAATAGTGTCAATTCAGCAATCTTGATTCTAAGGAGCTTTCAAGTAAACTGCTACTATATTTGTTTGTTTGACTAATAACAGTGTGATCCCGATTGTTAACATACCCTTTTCTTTTCTAACATAGCCTTGTAGCTTTGGAATGTCTCATTGATCAAGTCCTTGGCATTGTCTCGCTGACTTGCCAATTCTGAGAGGGAGCTCATCAAGTTGGAGGTGGCTTCTTCGCACGTCGAAATTTTATTTTTACTGTCGGAGATTAGGTTCTTGAAGAATTCACGTTCACCTTCTTCCAGATCTTGTACTCTCTCTGGCTCGTGTTTTGGTGGCTTGTGATCAGTGACCATACAATCAGCACAGATAGGTACCTACAATCATCACGAAAAACACGTAAAAAATATTAATACTCAATTCAGCTTGTGTATTAATACTCAATTCAGCCTGTGTATTAATACTCAATTCAGCTTGTGCAACAGATTTCGAAGCCAAAAGCTATTATCATGTGTGCTTTAAAAAAAGGTTGTACGCCTGTATTTAACACAGTAATCAAACTAACTGAAATCTGCCATAGGGCACCTTCACATCAACTGTAAATGACACTTTGTATCATTACTTCAAACTAAAATGGAAACTGGCACTGGTACAAGAAGGTATTGAAACCATGTTTGTTTGTTTTAGACTTACTAATATCAATTATTCATGTGTGATATATTCAAAATGCGTGTCTCACCATGCAAGTCTTGCAGTAGTTTTTCAAATTCTCTGAAGGATGACTTTGACAGAATATAGGCCTGTGCACAGCTGACATGTCACCACTTTTCATCTCATCAAATCGTGTTACCTATATCGGACAAGAAAAAGAACAGTCAAAGTCCAAACTTATTGACAAATGCTAGTAGTCACTAGTCTACTACTGCTTACGACAAATTAAGGTAATTTATAGACAATCCATTGTTACAAACAAATACAAATTAGTTCAAACTCATATCTGGCATCATTTTCAGAAAACAGTCAATGCCCAATCAGACCATATTTAACAAAAACGTCATGTTTGCAGTTGAATAAATTTATTTAAGCAAATAAAGAACACAGTACAGTGACTTACCTTGTGATTTTCAAAGCATCTCATGAACTGATGGGCAACAATACAGTTAGGACAAAGGAAGTTTGAACAATCCTGACATCTGGCTTCAGCTTTCTCTTTTGCCTTACAACTTGTGCAAATGATTTGCTTATCCTCTATATCAGACAGTTCTATGAGATCAGCCAGCACATAATCTGGGTTAAGATTCGACACACCATTTTCCGGAATGTCCGTCTCGTGATTGCAAAGTTGACATTCTATTTTGTTACAAGTCTCCCCATCTGTGGTTTTCTCTTCCACCTGAAAATGGTAGGTAGAATGTTGAGGCTATATGGTTGAATCTAATTCAAAGGGTCATTTCATGTGGTGGAAAATAACAATTGTTTGTGATGTTGAAACATTAATGCACAATGCATGTTAATTTGTAAATCTAAAGCTCAACTCTCTTCAACTAGTTTTACAAATCTCTGTTCCCGTTTCACCCTGCACACATGGCATCTGGTAGCACAGACAAGTACTGCTGCAATGGTCTATTCTTTTTAAATTGAAAAGCACCAACAAAAGACAACAAATCCATATGAAGAACAGGAACTAACACCAGGATGCTTCTCCGACTGAGATGCACATGTTTGTCTTTATGCTTCATGCTTCTTGTTATTAGAGGATACATAGTTAACAAAACTTCCTTCAAGCATTTATTATCAAAATAAACGTACCTGCTTCTCAATGCAGCTTAGACAAAAAACATGTAGACAGGAGAGTATCATAGGCTGCTTCATTCGATCATGACAGGACGGGCAGATTTTCCGATCTTCTGGCTCAGGTGAACATATCGGAGAATCAAGTAAGCCGTCATCACCATCGTCCCCAAAGTCATGCTCCTCATCCTGATCCTCTGTAGACATTCTGTCTTCCTGAAAGAGAAGGTCCAAATGTTTGTCTAAATACCTAGAACACACCAACAAGCCTGACAAATGACAAAGCCTCTTTCTGTTAAAAAATGATCATCCAAGTCTTTCTAGCACCCTTTATTATCAACTAGGCAATTTGATCCTGTAACACCATAGGTTTGTGTTGATCACATAACAAGGATGCACTGACACTGTGTAAACATTAGACATCCTTCACTGAAAAAGGCTTAAGTGGTTACTTCCCTTCTGTAAAATTATGTGACCTAGATGTTTTGCCAAAGTTGTTAGTAGCCTAAATCCTAGTATGAATATTTATTTTAGAAATCCTTCAAACAATTTATCACAAACTTAACAATAATATTTCCAAAACTGTGTGTAATATTTAACCTCCTGAAAGAAAATCTGAAATATTTCTAGTTTCAACTTCTGCTTTATATGGTGGGTGGGGTATGAATTTTTCATAGAAAATAAAATGCCAACATTCGTGTAGTCGAAAATCTGCAGATGCATCGTTAAACTAAAGTACTTAAAATGAATGTGTTAAATGGATTGAGTATTTGTTATTCTGCAAATTTGATTTTGCAAACGCGAAACGGATGAAGGTTCCGCATCGTGTTTACGTCGTGGAAAGAGAAAATAAATTGCATATTTTGCAATTTTAATCAAATGTCACAACGTATAAACCATCCGATATAATGAATCGTATGCTTATGTCACAGCTACTGAAACATTATCATCGGGTGATGGAAAAAATACGTTTCGCTGCGTAAATAAAAGAAACGTGCTTCACCATGCTGATGGAAACAGACGTGGTCTGCACAAAAAAATCTTCGTTCATGAAAAAGAATGAGAAAACACCAATAAGCATACCTTATGTACGATATGGAATGTTAACTTAAATAGCAGTCGCAAGTATCCCCTTTCAACGTCGCGTATGATCAGCAGAAAGTGTGTAAAATGAAGAGCACTCCAGACGACTTCCCTCCATTGATGTTAGACGGAATTTTCTCACGAGGCTGAATTTGCGCATGCGTATGACATTAGGCGGGAAAATGAAATACCTCAAATTGGTTAGATTTGAGTCTTTAACAACTTTGCTGGCTACCCGGTGCTTCACAACCTAACGGTGTTTAAATGTGCAATTTAGTTGAACATAAAGTCCACCACGACACTTCATATAGCTTTGCTTACTGATTTAAATTATCGAACCATAATTTCCTACATTAATTTAGACCGAGTGAAATCGCATTCGATATCATGATGTAGAGTAGGCCTATATTCATGCATAACCTTTGATTTAAGACAGGGTCATCATATATTTATATATATATATATATATTTGGAATGATTTATACACCCATCCTAATTCAGAGCATTCAGGACATTCTTAACGACATTGAAAACGATCGACCGAGTTGCTAACCGTGTTTGTCATTATACTAGATTCTATCACGGACCTGTCATTGATCATATATACATAGATACTAATTGATCTAGTTGCTATATCGTAAAAGATCTATTCACGATATTCTCATATAAAATTTAAAAAATGCCTTGCACTTACAGAGATTTGAAGGCTGATTGAAATCGTTTCAAACACTTTGTATTCAAAATGTTCCATCTTGGTTTAGTAAAAACATAAACTAAATGCAATTTCTTATTGCGGTTTCAATTATCATTTCAAATAGCGTCAGAATGTACCATGTTACCGTCCTCGTTTACGAAAAAAATCACGGGAAGCCGACTAACTACCTCACGTCCAATCCCACCCCTAACACGAACTCCTAGAACTGCCCCTGTACAGACTGCACAGCGTGGCGGTGGTCGACCTTGAAAAGCTGGATTCCCAAGGATGACCAAATACCATTAGATTGTTCGATATGTCGATAGCCTAGACTTTATGACTTTGTAAATCAAATGAGTTTATATCTCGGTCTTCAACATCACTAGCTTAGACTACATGCACGGCAAACCTTTTTTCAAAGCTACTAGATGTAACGTCTATAAGGAAGTGATATAGGCCCTGTCGGGTATTGATCATTATTTGGAGTTTTTAGTCCGACGACGTATGGGTAATACGAAACCAAAAACACATTTTAAATAACTGTAAAATAACTGTAATAAGGAAAATAGTATCAAATAACATGATGTTGTTTAACAATAGCGTTTTAGTGAGCGCGTGTACGCAAATGTGTTGTTTTGTTGGGGCGTTTTACAGACAGACACACCAACACGTGCGTGTACAACTAATAAAAATAACCTCGACAGCATTTCTCCAAACGTAAATACCAACTAAAATCTACTAAAATTTAAGTCCGTGAAAAGTGCACATCTCTAGCTATGCAATAAGTTTAGTTGTTCGACGGGATCCAGTGCTTTAAAATAGTGTTCTACAATGACAATCTATACGATGTTGTTCGACCAGACGACGACTTACTTTTGAATAATAAGCTGTATTGTTCGACAGATAGAACAAATTTTCAGTCCTAGACCTACTTCTTGTTTGTTTGTGATAATTCACAGGAAACGTCATTTATAAAGTTATTACCAAAGGGTCAATCTCCGACGCAGTGAGTTCCCCTGGCAAGTAGAATAGAATGAGAGAGACTACAAAGAATGACAACTCAACACTGCATGGGAGATTGCCAAAGGGTAGCTAGGCTGAGTATATACATACATACGTACACTTTGTATAGCTTTTGATACTGGACATGTATGTGTGAGCGAAGCATGTATATTAGGTATACGCACACACATTAATGTCACTTGAAATGTGATATTAATTAATCAAACATTTCCCAATATCTGTGTTAGTTACCTGCGGTATTATCAATCCTGAACTTTGAGGGCTAACCGATAGTCTAAAGTGAAACTGCGTTAACTCATTTTAAAATACGACTAGGTTACGATCATGTTACATACAACCCTCCGGGGGGAAACATACATGTACATTGTAATATAATTAAAGATTACGTAATGCTCGATAACCCCGTGCGATGGAATGTTTACGTTGCGCAACTATACAATGATGTCCCACAGGCCATGGGATCCCAGTGTTCCATGAATTACGTTTTAAGTCGTATCATCTCGAACGATGTTTGTACGAGCCAATCATAATTCGCGTTCTTGTGATTGAAATGTTTCGTTTTCAGAACCCTTTATCTGATTGGCTGATTCACGACGATGAACTTTGCGAAGGTGGTTTAAGATCCGTGGAAGTTGAATACCTCCATAGTTCATATATATTTTCAGAGAAGACTGTTTGAATGCCGTAAAGATATGATCAGTAGCCTATATGATAAAACATAACCACAAGGAAGTGCACCCCTCAAATAGCTATGGCTGATACTATACACAAAGAAGCGCACACTTTAATTATGTAGCGTAGAGGAATGCGTTCAGACCGTCAGCAGATCGAGCGAGTCTTTGTTTAAATAAGGGTTGACTGCATATACATATGTAGATCGAATTGCACAAACGTTTAACCTTGCAAATCAAACATTCAAAGAACGTTCAGTAACTGATAAATCAATAACGTTTGTTACAAGACTAATGGTTCAAGGTAAAGGCTACGCTAACGGGTCCAGGAGGTGTCATTGTAAGGGACTCACCCTCCTCCACCCCACCCACGCCACACACACATAGAAGTCGTCGATCATTTATTTCAAATAGCGTCAGAATGCAACATTAAGAGTCTTTGTTGTCAACATATTATAAACAGGAACTAGTTATCTTTTCAGTTCAAACTATCGTTTCAAATCCCACCCCTGACTAATATTGATGTCGCTGTTGACTTATTTACTTCATGTTTTAGTGATGAAATGTTGTTGAAACAGGGCACGGATCAAGTTGTGGTTTGGTTGTGTTGTTGTGATGTTGTACTTGTTTGTTTCTGGGGTTGTTTATCAAATGAAAACGTTATCTATCAGTCCTATTGGCATACTTGCACTGTAAACATTTATTTAAACTTCCTTTGCTTCATTCTTACAGAACAACGCATTATCTAATGACAACATCAAACGTATATGTAAACCGTATACCTAAACATACGACCATACCTACATTTAAACAATATATATTGAGGAGAACAGGCACACATACATTCCTGTGGGTGTGCATATTTGATTCTGTATCAGTTGTGTGTAGGTGTAATGTATAAATGTTCAATATGTCACAGTTAAAAAAATGTAGAATTGTCGATGTGTTGCTGTCAAGGACAATAAAATATGTCCATGTAAACAAACTATCATAATTTCCTATAACATTGGGGAAAAACTCAGTAAAGAGTCAATTAGAATGCATATATATCTTCAACAAACAAGAAAATAACTGGGAGTTGTCACTACATATACATTTTTATGAAAACATCAACCCCAACTGGGAGAGCACTCGTGTACATGTACAGAGTTGTCCCTCGAACGAAAAGAAAACAAGCTGAAGAGCATAATTGAACAATTAAGACGTAGACGTTTCGGATATTCTCAGTCGACTGTTTCGGTGCATCAATATAGTGTTTGTTACTATTTTACATTGTCATACCCTTGTTGGTGATGACTTACACGAGGTTGATACGCGATGTTACTTGTGTTAAGTTGTGTAACATATTGACCAATTTTCCCGCACAGTTTTTGGGCACACTAGATATGAATTTCTTGTCTCCAGGCGTTACATAACGAAACCACCCAATTTAATAGTATTTTAACTATACTGAGCCAAAATTAAACTACACTTTTATGATACAAATAACTAACATAATACCAACTCAATGTATTTCACTCTGCCTCTACAAAAAAAGGACGCATAACAAAGACAATAATATGCCTTAAATTTAAAGTCAGTTATCATCAATAACGGGGAGATAACTCATATAGTGAAAAGAGAGTTTATCAAACACTCAAATGATTGTGCGGACCAACTGTTCTTTTTGCTGTCACTGGAGAGAAACTTATGTCAAAACTAAAAACAAAAACAAAGTGTTTATGAAAACAAAATGCAAAAGCTAGATTTGAGACTTTAAAAATTAAAATTCTTTAATTACCTCCCTTTGTATTGAATATATATGGGAATTTATGACCTTAAATCAGAAAGATCCTATGAATTATTTTTCAAAAAAAATCATAAACTTACTCCCCAACTGATAAAGTTTTACATCCCTAATATTGATTGAATTTCACCTCCTGCATTGGGAGGTACAGGTGTTTTTAGCATGCATATCACTAGTACAAGTTAGTACTTAAATCGCATTATAAACGTGTAAAGTTTTCATTTTGGGTGAGTATATAACTTAACATATAGTTCTTGCAATGTCCACAATTATTAAACACCGTTTGCTGCTGTATTGATTAGCATAGCATTGTAATTTTTCTGGAGCAAAAGTACTATACATGTTTAAGCATTCGTTCAGTCGTCTGTCTTGAAAAATATTAAATCGTGTTAAATTAACAGACAAGAGACAACAAAAACGCATGTAATTACAAGGTAACAAGGTCAAGTGTTTGTACCAGTGTAGGATAGTTTGTTTTGCATTTAAAACATTTAAACAGGTATGATATGTTAATTTGACGGCTAGAGTTGCATGTGAAATAATCAACTCTTCAACCCGTGTCAAAAAGGTAGAATTAAAAGACGACTACTAGATGGTTACACTTGTATCACCATATACCACCATGCTCCCGTTTCTCGTACGTTGTATGCAAGGCCAACGGTATAAATTGCACACACGTACAGAAGTTATAGACTATTTATAAATACGGTACATGCATCATACTATATACATGTTGTCACGTTACCTAAATCAGAGCGTGATGTAACTTTGCTTGTTATATACATTGTAGTTTCGTGCCTTGCTCCGTTGGAATTGCATTGACGAAAGTGTGCATTATTCTACCGTATTGGTGAGAAGTGAGTCGGGACTTGTATGTTGCATGTGTTAAGGATGAGGCTTGAGTCGGGCCGTGTATGTTGCATGTGTTAAGGGTGAGGAGTGAGTCGAGCCGTATAAGTTGCATGTGTTAAGGATGAGGCGTGAGTCGGGCCGTGTATGTTGCATGTGATAAGGATGAGGCTTGAGTCGGGCCGTGTATGTTGCATGTGTTAAGGGTGAGGAGTGAGTCGAGCCGTATAAGTTGCA
>ENA-OREC01000044-OREC01000044.1-marine-metagenome-genome-assembly--contig:-NODE-44-length-28009-cov-13.910497_pt1 | contig 28009 bp, 7 predicted proteins | sample MGYA00248626_ERZ508543 | MGnify/ENA primary metagenome ERZ508543 (study PRJEB26211, sample SAMN05518279) | marine metagenome | isolation source: Puget Sound, Washington, USA | host: Bankia setacea | place...
ACTCGATACTTGAAGTTGTACAAACACACTATCTCGAACACTCGATACTTGAAGTTGTACAAACACACTATCTCGAAAACTCGATACTTGAAGTTGTACAAACACACTTTCTCGAACACTCGATACTTGAAGGTGTACAAACACACTATCTCGAACACTCGATACTTGAAGTTGTACAAACACACTTTCTCGAACACTCGATACTTGAAGTTGGGCAATACATCATTGATTAATATAAAATCTTTCAAAAGTATAAACAATATTGTTCAGTCATTTCTTTATGCCAGTATTCAATTAGTGCATTTGCCCTTACAACATGTTGACTTGGTATTGATAAGTTTTTTTTTATATAAAGTTCATAATTCCAATCTGTGTTTCGTCTATGACCAGTGATCAGTGGGCCGCTTCATCATTAGTCCTAGGTATACTAATATCTACCATTGATCGGTTATCCTACCCAGCTAAGTTATCAGAGTTATCAGCACTCATGTATTCTGGTCCGTATTGCTGTCAAACTGCTAATATTGATATATGCCGCTTTATTTTGTGAAGAGACACAACCTTAACTTGACCATGCCTTTGTTACCACTCCGAACTCATCCATCGAATTTAGATAGTTTGATTTATGCGTGTCACAATTGCAAGCCTTGGGTCGTTATAATTTATGTTTTAAAATAACACGTTAAGAGCCTTGTGACAGATTTTAGTTTATGTCAAATAAGTTCCCTCATTAAAAGCCTACTTTGATACTTTTACATTGTATTATACCGATACCACGTTTTATAAATACTGACACTTCAATTCAATATACCAGCAATCCAAATATAATAAGCAATGCTAGTTTTGAACACGAAGAGAGAACATTTCTGTTTACATTTAAGCAGTTTACCGTTATTACTTAATCTCCTAAGTCAACCAGTGAAGAGCTTTAACATCACTCTAATGACTTGACTTAAATGTCAAATAAGCACCCTCGTCAAATATCTTCAAAACCTAAACAGGTAGAAGTGTTTAGTCCAATTAAAGTACTTATAATTGGTTCTCTAATTAAATTCAAATAAATAGGAAAATCACGTGGTACAAACATGTGAATTGTAAATGGTAATTTAGGCCAAGGGACATCACGTCAATGAACAGTCTAGATTTCCAACACAATAATAAGCAATGTTTCTGAAAAAACGTATTGTCAGTGTGTATTTATAGTTTGTTTGTGGGTGGGTGTTTTTTGCTGGTTGATCATTTCCTCTAATAAATAGAAGTTATTTTAATTTAAGCATATTTATGTTACATTAAAACAACAACTTACTTTATATTGATACGAAACAAGTTATAGCAACGTATACAGCTCATTCTCACTTGAACCGATGTTGGTGTGGTCATTGTTTGAGAGGTTATCAAATTATGAAGGTTTTCTTTCATTTACACCGTCATTATCATGTATTTGATCACACGTTGTAGCATCATAGTGTTACATGGACAATTTAGCTACCATTATATTTTCCTTGACTAAAGGTTTGTTTGAGTAGATTTTTTTATTTTGTCTATGGGTGAAAATATTGAATGTAGTCTAGAAGAAGGCGCATCTAGATGTCCTGATTATATTCGGATATAAACTCTAAGTCAGTTAAACATGTCATTTTTCATTGTTTCCATCCTCGGGGGTGCACGCTATGAAAACTTACAACCAGAATTTTACAGAATTACATCTGTATCAGTTGAATATACATGTGTTTGTACTTGGAATGAAAGAGCTGACTATTTAATGTGTGTAGGCTCTTAAACTTGTAAAACGTATGTAGTAAGTGTATGTTGATGTTGTGTCAAGAATCTTCGTTTTGTTTTAGTAATGGTGTTGAACCTACCTCGAGGTCCATTAACTATGCGTATACATCCCACATTTAAACAAGGATATGAAATAATTAGTGTTTTATGTAACGAAGCTTTGTGTTTATTCTTGACTAAACAAATGCAACCTGCAAAAGATACATATACATGCTCACATATTGAATAGCATTACCAATTAGTAAATGACATTAGCTCCGTTATACGTTACAGGCAAATCACAACATATCCTATCCAAGACTAAAGTATTCCTTATTTATGCAAACTTTAGTTACATGAATGCAATTATTTCAAATACAGTTCACATTCTTACTACTTGAGCATCAGTGCCATTTTCTTTGAATCATTATTTACACATGCAGCGAACCCGTGTCACAGGAACACATTCGTAGTTAACTCGTCTATGTGTTGGATTATTTCATTGGACAAGTACGAATACCCACGATCATTTACACCCAGTACTCATAATAAAACGACTAATAATAAGCAAGACTTTATTTAAAGCGGTCACTCATATAGACGCACACGCATGTAATCGTCATTCGTCTATGAGGTTCTCAAACAAAATCAAACAATGAACAATATACGGATTACATTTAAATAAACTGACAATACATATATATTTCGACACACGTGTATACTTACAGGTGAATAGTGTGTCTTACAGTCATGTAGAACCGTCACAAATCATTAAAGAGATACACACCGCAGTTAAAGTTGTAGGGTGACCATCGCCTGTGTCCTCTAGTGACGAGTTTGTTTGTGTCTGACAGTGTTTTACAGGGAGAATTTCTCTCAGATCACGAACAATTGTGAATACGTTCAATACTGCTGCTGTACGTGTCCTTGAACGCAACTGTAAGTGCATATTTTGTTAAAGCATAGTGTGCTATTGTACATCAAACCAAATACACTTTAGCATTTACTGTTGTTTCAATTAATAACCTACAACAAAGACTTTATACATAGCTCAACTGAATATTAATAGCTGACATACAAAGTGTCAAGGACTCTAGCTAATTCCTGAGCAGGCAATTTGTTAACAAAATGATGCATTATACATAAGTAATCATTGTGTTTTAAATCTGAAATAGTCCGTTTGTTGACAGTAACACTCCATTGAAAACACCGAGAACACACAGAATGGGTGTTTATGTGTAGCGGCTACGCCACCTGACGGCTTGTCAATACATAGAATGGGACAAGAGCAAAGCGATCAGTTCAAGAAGTCAGTTAACCAGGTCTGAAAGATGACCTTCTATAGAACACCTTTAACTCTCTTCATGAAGACACATGTACGCTGTGAATGAAGTGTAACTCTTGTTTAAAGTTGTTGAGAGATGGTCCTTTCAACCTACGAGCACATTACATGAATGAAATGTTACATACATCACTGTTCTCACGCTGCATAGAAAGGTGGACTATATCAATAGTGGATATATCCTCTAAATGTTTACCTGCTTTTGATATACAACAATGTAGACATCTGAACAGTTTCTTTTACACAACAGACAGTTCTTGACATAAAAGAATATGCAAATTTTATTCTAGAAAAAAATGTAACGTTCTTAGTTAAGGTTAAAGTTGTACGTCCTCTGTAGGTAGCTGTTCGCACTTATGGTGAAACTTCTCCGGTAGTTATTCCCTATGATCGTTTCTACGATGGCAATTAGTTATTGGCACATACTTTCCTAGTAAAGAAGTATTCTATGTATGCATATATGTATAGCATGTGCGTACAACTAATATGTCACTTTTGCTTACTCCTTCTTTAACATATTTTGAAAAGCAAATTACCCAAGTGCAATTAAAATAATTGTGGAAGCATTTAATGTGACTGTTATTATGTGTGTACTCAACATATTAATATATCTTTTGCAAAAAAAGTTAAATGGTTTGTATGACTATGTACTCTATGTATAACTTCATTCGATTAAACTTGATATATTTAATATGTTATGTGTGATGGACTATCAGTTGATACATGTATGTTTATGAGAACCAAAGCTACGGTATGTTTTGACTGATATTGACTCAACTTGTTTGATGTTTGGTACAACCTACAGGACCTGTGAACATGTATACACCCAACATTAAACCTTAGTCATGAACTCAGTATTTTCTCTGTAAACACTCATGGATTGTGTGACCATCGATTATTTTCGACTATTATTCACAATTAGTGTTTTATTTGAATTTAAATTGATTTTTTGTAGAACGGCGTGTAATTACCTTTTTATTGCGTGTGTAAGTGTGTCAATATTATGGTCAATGACGTTAACTGAGTTGCGAGTTTACACGGGGCGTTGGGGAGAACACATGTGTACCAAAACAATACATTACCATACATTATTCGTTGTGTACACGGTGTTATGTGGGAGCTATCTACAACAGACATCGCCCAACAATGGTATTCCAAGGTATTGTTGTTGTAATCTTAGACCAAAATACGTGATTAAATTATGAATTTTTAAATAAAACGCATTAAGATTTAATAAACAAAGATAATTGAAAGAAGACACCAACGCGTGGGGAAACCGTTCAATGCAAAGCTTAAATATACCCCTATGGATTAATAGTGTGTAAGATAAATCATTAATCGCTGATATATGATACGTTCGCGCGGATTAATTAAACATAAATATGCATCCGTGCAACAATTAAAATTTCTATTTGCAATATAACGTTTTTTGTTGTTGTTTTTTTCAGACCTTTTCCGTTTCTGGAATTAGTTTTCTCTGATTACTACGGCTTGTCCTTTGTGGAAATGTTTTATTTTAAAGTATATCACCATTTGGTTGTGTTTTTTTAAACAACATGTTTTTATTTAAGCGCATTATCATTTCTGTTTATGCCCCCAAGAATGTGATTATATATGTTTTGCCATCGAACTCTTGTGTAATCACCAAAGAGATAAAAGTACATTTTTTTTGTTCTTTGTTCGAAGAGAGGTTTCATTATTTAGAAATAAAATTTTCATTGACTTGATGTCCGTAGAGAGATGGTTCATTGCTATCGGTGAGACAAGGGTATAAAGGAGATACTAAAACTAGTACTACAGGCCTGTTGATACCTCTTATCTCATTCTCCAACAATGACCCAATGTGTTGCCTTTGGTAATTTCAATTAATGTGCACAATACTATAAAACAAAATTAAGTTATTATGTTTTTTCCACTGTTGGCGTAAGTTTCCTGACTTTCCTCTGTACGAGTCGATGGTTTCCTGCTCTCACAAGTATTTGTCTCCCAAATGTGTATATATTCATTTTAAACATGTTATTGACATTTCTGTTACTGATTTCTTTCAAAATGTGGTGATGATTCTGAATATAATTATTTAAGAAATAGATATAATGTTATTCTGTCTGTAACAATAGAGTGTAAAGTACACGTGTTTGCTCGGTTATAAGGTGTACATATTTTCTATATTTCGACCGCTTAATGTTCATGTTTTATCTTTGCATTATTTTAATAATGACTGTAAATATTTCCAGGACCAAAACCATTTAATATAGGGTACAAACTTTATCGTTTTGATTCTCTTTTGATAAACAGAACTAATGATTTGCTGTTGTATTTTATTCCTGGGTATATTGAATACTTTGTTCTACAACACATTTCTGATACTGAATTGTGAATGTGTGATTTGCTAAAGAAAATGGTATACTCATGTGTGTATGTGTATAATGTGTACCCTCATGTATGAAACTACTTTGATAATCTTATCCATGAACTGTTTAAAGTCCTACACACACATGAGATACCTTAAACGTTTATGAATGTTTAATTAGATACAGACAGTCTATTTTTGTTTTATAAAATAGAAGAACCATCGTTACACTTTTGTTTGCATCACATCCACGATGAGCGAATAATATTAAACTAAATCAAACAAACACAATTGGTCCGAATGTTGAATTGCTAATACACATGCTTAATTAAATACATATTAAGGTAATAAAAAAGAGAAATATTTTTAGATTTTCCCACAATGAAACCGTCTTTAACCTGTGAAATGAACGTGTAAACTGCCAAGAGAAACAAGCGTGCTATCTGACCATGGTGTACGTGATTCCAATGTGAATGTAGGAATGTTTCGATTCTAAGAACATGTTGACGACGTACTGAATGTTGATTCTGTTGAAGGCTGTCTCTGATTCATCGAATATGTTCGTATGGAATTTATAAACAACATAGTTTGTAGTTGTAAAAGCAACATGCATTAAACAACGTGTCCTTCTTCTTCATATGTGTTATTCGAAATCCTGTTTGTGTATAATTCCTTATTGTAAGTGAGCATTACATCGGTATATGTCTGTAGCAGCATGTATGTTATAACAATGTGTATGATGTCCATTACACACTAATATATCTGATATGTAAACATCATTATGTCTATAATTCTCGTACTGATCATATCATTATTGTATACGGTAACAGTCGTTGGCTCATGTGCATAATACCTTTTATAAGGATCTGCTATAGTACCGTAATCCAATAAGAGTGAAGAAGTATGGTATCTGAGCACATTTTATTCAATCAACATTGTACATATACAAGACTGCTGAAATTCAGGAAAAAGAGGAAAAAATAAAAATACATTACAACTAGAGATACGAAAATGTGACTCTGACATGCTCGATCTTCACACAGAAGTGAACAGTCGCGAACATAAAACCATAGAATCTAGTATACGTATATACCTTCCAATCATTTATAGTATATACACATAATGAACTTAGTTCATATCGTAACATTCAGTGGTGACACACACTGGAGAATAAAAATCTAGAAAGACTTGAAACAACTACCTTATAACCATTTTACACAAATAGAAAAAAGTAAAACAAAATGAAAGTACACGTATAATTGTTGGATTTAATATACATGCATACACATGTACTCCCGCTTGTCAACAGCTTAATGCACATCTTACCTTTTTTTAATATTTAAACAAAATTACAAGAAATTGTCACTTTATCTTACACGTGTTTGAAAAAACTAAGTTGTAATAATTTACCAAATAAATTACAAATGACACATCTAGTCTACTTGTAAATTGTAGGATTTAAAATGGGGAACCAGTACGGTCACAAAAACTTGAAAATCAAATTGTGTGTTTACTTATTGTTTTAACATATAGAAAATAATATATTTGTATTTTTTTCTCAAAACATTTGTTACTATGGGAAATAAAAGGTTTATGTTCCTTACTTCTGTTATGATATGCAGCTGACAAAGTTGTATTTTATTGCGAATACAGACAACCCAAATAGTTGTCAAGCAATAAATTAAACTACCATTTGTTCCAGAATAAAATAAAGCCCGATATTAATAGAATGAATAAAGACATGACTTTGAGTTTGAGTATAATGTCTTTAAGAGTGTAAAATACATTTAATTCGAAAGTTTATCTGGTCTGGCGTTGTTGTTTCTTTCTCTTTTTTGTACCAATTTAAAAAAAAAATGCAAAGCTGCACAAATATCATGTAATGAATTAATAAATACTGTTTTAAATTATATCAATATAATTGACAATTCGACCTAATTAGTATGTTCTTGCAAGTGCTTTCACACATAATGAAAAAAGGTTATCTGAACAGTAGTCAGAAACATTATTTTAATCTCATTTCACACTTACTTTAATGTTGCTGGAGTATGAAGTATACATATTTATATAAATAGAAATACCCCCTACAAGATTCAAACACACATAGTGGATATTGAACATTTTGGCGGAAAAAACAACGGTGTACAACAACTACATAGAAACATGGGATATGTTGCTATGGATACACACATAAAACAGATGACACATGAAGCAACCATGAACAGACGTTATTTCTAATATTTGGTTCAATAATTTACATAAAAAAACATGACGAAGAAATGAAACCAATGGATTTTGTTTCCGTATGAAACATCATTTACCACGAACCAATCAGAACAGTTGACAAGAAGTGTAATTCCTTATATGTCAACTATATTTATTTTAAGTAATATACGTTTGTATCCCAATAAGAAGCATTAACGGTCGGCTACGTCAGACATGTTGATAACTTTAATTGTGGATTTTAATGTAGTATTTAAATAGAGAAGCTCTTAAGTAGTTTTATACTCTTAATTATTGCTTGCCTTTCAAAGGAAGCTTATGACTTACATACCGGTTTTATCATCATCAGAAGAGTGAAATAAAAAACAATATCATATAATATCAAAATAGTTAACCTACTAAAATTGAACACTATATACACAGGGACAAATTCTAATTTTATAGACTACATAGTTATAGATAATTCCACAAGTGGTGAACGAAATACCAAAAACTGCCTGTCAAGTCCACCAGATAAGCAGACATAAGTCAAATTAAGCAGCGCCAGCAAAACACATTGTATCAAACATGTAAATTTAACATTAAAATATACATGTTAAATCATTTATATATTTTTGTTTTTAATGAAATGTATGGACATTAATTACTCTAACCAATTGCTGTAACATTATTTCTACGATAACCGAGTGTTAACGTGTTGTTGATCCATCGATGGTCATTAATTACAAACAACAATAACATAAACTCACTGTGAAGGACTTTGGTCAATCTATTGAGCATTTTGATTTACCATGTTCAACGTGCAATAATACACCTACGCCAGTTGGTTGTAATTCAAACACATTATAGAAAATATCTTTAAATAATAGAAAGTGATGTGTTCTTACTCAAACACGGAATCACGTTTTCCATCTGTATTTAGAATAAACATTATCCTTTAAAACATGAATGTTTCTCATGTTTCGGTGTGTTATGTATCAGGTTTGAATGTTCATATAAAGTGAACAAAATGTATTTAAAATGGTAATAATTATGTATGACATTAAACTGAATTTAAAATGGTTCTCTGTTCCTTGTTATCGGGTTTATTGTTCGAGTGATGAAAGTACAGAATGTGTACAAGTTCACGGTTTTGCTGCACACGGGTAGTTAGTTGCCTTTTTTACTATAAATAGTGTCCATTAGCTAACCTTTGTCATATTAACCCAGTTATAAGGAAACATAGTAACCATGATCTGGTGACCACATATAACAAATGGCACCTTGGTAAGTAACATGTTGACAGTAGTTCCAGTACACAAAGCCGTCTAGTCACTGTATGTGAGCTGTAAGTTCTGGCTTGTCCACTATAGCAACACTCATTGGGTTTTCAGATTGATGCTTCTAGAATGTGGAGATCTTTCCATTTACTTACAAATCAACGTCTATAAACTCTTCACATTAACACATACTTCCTATCTCTCAGCAGCAACCTTACACATACCCCCTCATTGCATGTGCATGCCCATATCAGGAACGTCCGGACTATCGTTCTTATCCGAATCTCCGTCATGTTTGCTGATTTTCTTGGCCTTTATTCTGCGATTTTGAAACCAGATTTTGATTTGTCTTTCCGAGAGGTTTATAAGCTGTGATAATTCCCATCGCCTTGATTTTGAAATATAGGTAGAACTATTATATTCACGTTCAAGTTCTGCGATTTGAAATTTGGAGTAGGGTCGGCGCCTCTTCCGGAGTGTGACCGCTGTCGGGGCTAATGTGGTAGACGGCAGGTGTATAGCATTCTGTATGTCTGCTGAAAATACACAAGAAAACAAACATTTTTATTACTGTTACAGCTGATAACATAAAATATTTACCGCATTTATAGGAATTGTAATAATAAATGCTAGAATAAACTTCCAAAAACAATATTTAAATATAGATAACAAATATATTAACAAGATTACCGCTATGTATTTTTCTTTTATATTTTAATTATTATTATTATTATTATTATTATTATTATTATTATTATTATTATTATTATTATTAAGTTGTGTTTTAAGTTTGCATTGAAAGTACCATTATTTATAATGATATGCATAAATATAGAATAAGTAAACAGTTTTTAATCACGCTTTCCTCAAATACACATTTGCTATTGATAGGGGTTATATTATTAAAAAAAACACTTTATAAGTTAGGATGAGTTATTTGCTAGTATACACTGTTATAATCATTTATTTTTGACGTCTAACATTTATACTTGTTTTCGTTTTCTTAAGTATATTTTTTATTTAGAAGTTTAAACTAATCTATACGCCGCTGACATGTATTACTTTTTTCACATACACGTATGCTCGTGTTAGTGGTATATTGTTAACTGCATTAAACAAACAAATACGGTCGATACAAAATCATTTCTCGCAACAAATCGAACAATTAAAGAAACAAAAACAATTAATTTTCAACTCCAACCACCAGACATTGAATAAAAAATGACTGCAGTTTACCAAGAATATATTTTGATACATACTAAATGCTATTTAAAAACCTGTGTTTAAAACAATGCAGCTTTTTGTCTCATGGACAATGCATGGCTGAATCAACTGTTCTCGTCACGACAGAGAGCGTACATCAAATCAACTTGGGAGTCTAAAATCCTGATCAAAATACTTGAAACAATTTAATGCACGAGTTGTCTTATATACATAACAATCAAGTACTTCGCCGGTGGTCCCGCGTATTTGTCAACTTCTGACAACATTATGAATTGTAGTGATAGCAATTAGATGTCATAATTAAGACGGCACGTCGAATCGCTACGTTGAGCAGCGTACCACACACGTTCACGTAACTTACGTAACGCTTGCGTTAAACTTTCAATTCATTTCATTTTATAGTTGCAACAGGGATTTTACTGCAGGAAGGTTTCATAGCCGGCCATAAATTAGACACTTATTTGAGGATAGTGTTATATAGTTAGAAAATAATGACTGTCTCTGAAGGATTAATGACCATATACGTTGATTATAAATACATAAAGTCCAAACTATCTATTTGTTATCATTTTGCACGCCTTGCCAACGCAGTACACTGAAACTAACTCATGTTAACCATGCCATAAAGACTCTGACCTTACAGCCATTAGTTGTTCTTTTGTTACCCTAAATCGGCTGAATGGTCAAACATGCGAACAAAATCTTATAAACAAAACAAGATGTGTCCTACTTCAAAAGAAAACCATGTTTACATGTGTTATAGGTACTAATAATTACATGTAGCGTAACGTGGTTTTGTTTTGGGGACAAACATGTAGTTGACAAAAAAGCTAGTGCTCCTCGATGACAATAACCTGCAATAAGTCTTAGTTACGCTTAACTGTATATTGAATCAAAGAAAGATTTAACACTCTGATATTTCAATTGTGATGAAAATAGTTTGGTTCCCAAATGTAAAACCGAAATTGGCCAACACTTGTTAAACTAAGAACGTACATCTAAGTGTGATATGTCACCATAACGCATATATATAATCTTTGGATGACAAGGTCTCGCGTACTGGTAAGTCTTCAGAATCAAGCCCACCTATGTCGAGCCTGCTTAGTTTTAGACACGGCAGTCACTAAGTTAGCAAATATGCGTCATTGTTTGATATACGAGCATCAGCTTCCGCCTTGGTATTTTAACAAACCACGCCTTTGATGTTTTTGAAGCCCTCGCATTCTTTAAAATTGATGTCCGCTCAAGCTAATGCATGTCTGAATAAAGAGTTGAACGGCGTGACACTCTACTAAGTTGGTGTGTATGTGGCCCAGGGTTGTGTTGTTTTGAACATTTAGATCATGAATTACTGGGTCAGGTTATTCAGGTTTAATATATCGACATACAACATTACAAATCCAACATGACATGGTCAGCAAAAACTACAAGCCTTATGTGACTTGTTTGTGTATACATTCTTCACCGACGAGCCGCTGTGTGTTGTAAAGTGATATATTAACAGCGGATTTATTGTAGATATATGGCCCAAGCCCGCCCGTGTGTCTGCTGGCTTTGTCACTCGGTGTCCACATTACAGCTATGTCATTGTGGTATTTTTTTCTATGTTATTCGTCTTTGAATTACAAGCTAATTCTTCAACAGTTCGGCTCCAATATCTTGACACATTGTCTAACAAAAGAACCCCACATACGACTTACACACTCATAAACGTGGTACCCGAAAAGTAGGCTTATGAATTTTGAAATCATGAATTTAGGATCCACTATTATAATAGTTAGGTTAAAGCATTGACTTATATCGATTCAGACAATGTAACAAACTACAACTATATGTAATCAGCTTGGCAGCACACATATAGCCCAACCTTAGATTATTTCGTCAGTAACTTATTATCAAAGAACGATATTTGGTGCTTCTGTTTTGATAATATCGTTCTTTTGGTATCAAGCTACATTTAACATCTCTATTTTCCCCTCAACTTCAAATAGATCATAACTCGGACGCGTCGTTATTCGGATATTTTCCTAGGCACAGAGCCGTGTATAACTGATAAGATTTCCTTTGTCGCCAATCAACCAAGGACTTAAAGATGCACATAAAGTTTCATGGTGTGTCTCTGGATTAATTAAATCTCCGTGTTTCTGTTTGGCCCAAGTATCAAACTCAACGGCTGCCATAAAGTTCGTTTTGTTAATAAGATACCTTTGCTATATACAGCGTCCAGTTAAATTTAAGCGTGAAACTGCGAAATCTGTGGGTCATTTGGAATTTATTAATTGTGACCAGTTGTCGTAAAATGGTCATAAAAGCTAGATAAATGGTCCAGGTCGGTTCTTTCCTTTGAATCAAGCACATGCGTTATGGGAAATGATGAAAAACAGACTGATTGTGCCGTTGAGTTTTATTCTTGATACTTTTAAAGGGTGAAAATAGATTGAAGATTCATTTGTAACTGAATATTCATTGTCCCATAAATGCCAGGGGTGCGAAATTGGCATGGGCTAGAGTTAACTTACTAATGACAGACACCGACAAAAAGACGCTCGTTCAATGGCCAACTCTACAAGCGTTAACTATGCCTTGGTTCGGACATACACGTTAATACAGCAATATACCATTTGTCAAAACACAACTAAGATGGTAGCAATATGTGATACGCTGGTTTGTGTCTAAATTTGATTATTTGCCTTTCACACGTTCAATAAACCCATTTCAACCTTATACCATTAAAATTACCCGATGTACTGATTAAAAACAAAACCTCTGTACCTATAGCTGGTACTAGCAACCGCAATGCCATAGCTAGGGTATTGTTGTCATCACATTTGTACCAGACAGAAGTTAAGTATGTGTCAGGTTTAATGAACGTCTGTATAGTTGTGGTCTTAGGATCCTTGCCATGAGTCAAGCATTGACCCTGTGAGCTATCAAATTTTCTGACAGTTTATGACTTCACATGACGTCATTCGCGGCAGACTTATCGTTTTATTACATACCCGAGAGTAATATTTTTAAACAGTGACCTTACACCCCACATCTAAATCAAAGAGCACAATGGCCTACACGCCGTTTATCATACCCCATTCTGAATTCGCTAGTTAAACAATAGATTTAGAGATACCTTTAATGCAAATACTTAACACCGGAGTAAAACGTATTTTATTGCCGCATAAAATGAAACATCAAAGGCTAGGGTTGTAGAAAATACAAAACTTTATGAAACGCCGATACAACGACAAATAGTATAAAACATTTATGCCCTCTTTCTAGTATTTCAAGATAAGTTTTCAAAAGGTCATTCAGAATCCTACGTGACCGGAGTACCAAGTGTTCTAATAATGTTTGTTGAACTTCAGCTGTGTGTATAGAGTGTAAGCACTTTCATACAGCTGTGGTGTAAGATTTACCCATTTCCATTCTATTAACATTAAGCCGATCTGTACATAAACTGCAACACTGTTTTTAGTTTCAAGCTTCAAATTTGATACCCTCAGCTTATTAACATATGATAATTATGAGGTTACACAGTTTATGTTTGCCAGACTGAATCATGAACACAGTCTGAAAAAACGATGAACTTTAATGTTTTCAACAATATGTAGGCACTATTATTCCTTTTGACACTTCAACATTTACCCGCCTTAGTGATATGTTTGTGTTTGTCTATTGATCACAGTCCTGGTACACAGTTTGGACCAATAATAAACTAAATACAATTAGTTTGATTTGATAGACTACAAACAGCAATTAAGGATAGTTGACAACAGGTGCAATTTCACACAGCAACGTTTTCGTTATATTGTTATCTGATGACAAAGACAGAACCAACAAAAAACCCGAAATTAAACGTTTTTAGCAAACGTCAAAAGGATCTTTTATATTTTCCTATAATTAGATTTTTCCCGCTGCAATAGCCTTCTTTTTTCTTTTAAAGTTCGACCGCGTTAAGGTAAAACTATACGAAACGTACTCTATGTTAAGTTCGGGCGTTTTCTATAAAGCCAGACAAAACATGACAGAGCCTATACATGGAACAAAAACTGACCTGCCATACCGAGAAGTACTGGGTGAAGAACTTGTAAGAACTAAGTCATGTGAAAACCTTTTATTATTGAGCTTAAAGGGATATATTCACTGTCTTCAAAACAAGAAGAAGACGTGTTGTCGTATTCGAATAGCATTACGTCAAATCATCGAATAAACATAAATACTTTCAACAACCCACGTTTTGCAGGTCACTACTTTTAAATCTCAACAAATGCATTTTGATTTCGAACCTTAACAAATTATCCATTAACACCTCTGGATAGACATTTGCTATTTAAGGACGTTTTTGCAAGTTGAAGGAATGTGTTGCTGATGTCAAGACGTAATACTTTAATGTTTTGTTACTTATATAATATTGTAAAGCATGCATCTAAATGGTGGAGTAATGTCTTAATATTCGAATCTTATGCAAATCCGTGTTTATTATCTGCTGATAAAGGATGGGAATGTTTTACAAGATTCTTTCAAGTTTGCATAAAATTGACATGGATCGTCACGGATTTGACACAATCAATACCAACTATCTGACTCAGTACAAACCGAACACCCGAACCCTAGAACAACTCACAGTTATGTTCATACACAATATTATGTATTGTGGTACAATAAAGGTACAATTGCCCACGTATATCTTGGTGTATGCTGATGAAATTTATTGTCTCTCAGTCATTATCAGCGGATACACATACGTGCTCGAAGAATATTATTAATTGTATACGTTCACATTGGTACATGTTAAAATGGCTCGCAGTAACAGTTGACAAAATGACTCAAAACATGAAGAAGTTTAATGTGCTGGAAGAAACTATTCATCAATACTGATGCTAACTATACTAGAGCGTAGAGGTGGTAACTACGGTTTGTTTACTATTTGGCAATAGACTGTAATTTCTTTGGCTGTTTTTTTTGCAATTTTCCAGACAGAGCGGTAAAACAAATATCTCAAATGCAACATATTTTAACATACAATTGCCCAAGCGTGTAATGAATGCAAGACGTGTTAGTAAATTATATAAGTTTAAAACGTATGTAGTTATGAAGTCTTAGATCGCAGTGTTAACACTCACTGTAGGACCTGGAGCACTCAAATAACTTACAAAAAACCCTCATCACGTTTAGCGGAACTATTTCACTAATCTGACGTTTTTGTACAGGAATTCTAATGCTAAAAAATGCATCAAACTAAATACCATTAGCCCTACAAAAGAGAAACTGTTTTGATAAAGTCGGTCTTATTCTGTACTTGTATACTATTTTCTTTGCTTTACGCTGATAGAAAAAACGTTTATAAAAAACCCACACCACTAGCTTCAAAATGAACTGTAAACGGTATAATATGCGTTACAATGCTTATCTTAAATTTGACTTCGACGTCATGATTCAACTCGAAATTTACCAAAGTAGAGCATGTAACAAATGATCAAATAATTTAACTATATTGGAGGTAATCAATAAATGTATTATATAATGTAGTATCAAATAAATGTACTGATTCCTTCGGTGATGGTATTTTATTCAAATATGCAGGCACATTGTATTATTGTAACTTTTAATCTCATTATAATGACAAAAATCGACCCAGATTAGTTTAAGACTTTAAGTATACATGTATCAATATGGTGATGGTATTTATTCTATACATTAAACACTGCAATGTACAAATATACACTCCACTATAAACACACATACGCACAAAAGAATGGCGTTCAGAGAGGGACTAACTAGCTTCTACATAACTGAAAGCCGACCTTTTGTTTCGTGTTACAGAAATGTCTTTGAAAACAAACCCCTGTAGATAGAGCGAGGAAAGTTACAACAGCCTCATTTGCCTTATCAACGTCAGGCATTGGTGCAAGATATCTGGCCATAAAATCGAAATAATCCAACTAACGTCTGAAAGAATTTCCGAAATTGGTCTTAAATGTCAAACAAAGCCCGCTGATTATTTCGTCTAAGCTTTGTTCAGGTGTTAAGGGGTTTATATCTAGCCTTCCTCACCCTTTGGAACAACAATGGTGGATAGAAAACACACACCCAGTCTCTCCATTATCTCATTATCAGACAGAAACAGAACGCATAGTGAACGGCCATCATTACGGACGCCTGTACAACATACCGCCGGCTGGATATGTGGATTGACTGGAAACAATGTGTACATAGACACAGGGGAGTGTATGCATATGAATGTGTAAGTAATAAGAATGGAATCTAGGCTAGAACTCATATGGGTAATCAGGTTGTATACACTAGCTATGATGTAGCTTATTTATAATACATGTAGTTAGCGTTTGCACCAATGTGGGTAGTTTGAAATATAAGTTTGCCTTGGTTCTTAGAGGAAAGCATAATATATTTGAGTAAAATAGTTGTCGTTTATGTCGGACATGTATCACAACTGCACCCATTCATAACTGTGAAAGATGATAATGAAAGGCTTGTTACGCTATCGCCCACGTACCATTGGTGATGTGTGTGCAAGCAGTACTTATACAAACACGTAAATTGCACTCGCATCGCGGCTAACACCGACTGCACGCTTGGTGATTAACAGTCGTAAGTGTTTATTGATAGACCTCTTTGTCATTAAACACTGACAGCTAATTAAAAGGTCTGCTTATAAATGGTCTGATGTAGCATGCACATGGGGTAAATCGAAGTCACATTGCCCAACCTGAATGCCCAATCAAGCGATCCTCGAGACATGTTGCTGTCCAAACATTTCGCTCGTCACCCTATCTCAAATTGACAACGTTTTGTTCACATGGGGCGTTGCGAAATGATGTTTTTTCTCTCATACTTATGGGAAAACTAACTTGAAGTCTAAACTCGGCAAAACATGCATTAGTGGAAAAGTGGTTAGTTTGTATTTTGTATTTCACAAGCTCTCTTACTGCACACTACTGCTGTGTTAAGTGAAATGTGGAGAAAGGTGTAGTATGATTGTATATACAGATAGATGTTAAATTGTCTATGTCCAACGGTTTTATGGCTTGTATTTATTGTTAAGTACAGATATTAAGTTGCCGTTTATGATGTATGGTTCTTTATTTGATGGCAGGAGATACAGAAGCATATGCAGTTTAAGATGAGTATCCCATGTTTAATAGGGATATTTGTAACATTACGCTATGGTATGCGTACTCGGCTCAACTTCTTCTACACAAAAAAAGTACATTTCGACAATTCAATACTCTAGTGTAACCGGAGAAGCACTCACACATTTCCATTCCGTTTTGCTGTTCAAGATGAAAATGTTACTTTCTACAAACTACAACTACATAGCACAACCGGCTTACCAAGAATATCAATTTGATAAAAGTGCTATTTGTTTGGTTAAACTTATCTTCTTGTCACTGAATAATCTCTGCATCAACAACCCATACACCATCATTGTCGTTTTCGTTTTAAGCCAACCAATTCTAATACGACAATGCTCATTCTTGTATTCAAACATTAACTCATTGTGTTTAATTATTTCCAAAGCAGAACAAACAAGACACCATTTTGTCTAAAAACGAGTTAAGACAATCTAGTAAAAGGACAAATGAGAACGCACTTTGTTAACATTTTACACTCCCACCATCAACTGTTGTAAACTTCAAATAGTGTAAATTATATATGGAATAATAATTATGGTTATTCTCAGCTACCATGATCTCTCCACCGATGGAAGACACAGTATGTCATCTTGTATTCGCTTTGCTGGTTGCTTGAAACATTAATACAGCTCTGACCCACTGTACCGCGGACGATTACAGCCGGGGTTATGACTTATTTAGTGTTAAAATTGCAGTAAACAGTAGTAAAAAAATAGCTTTTACTTTGTTATACTACGGAATACCTCAACGATATAATTGATAAAAGTGGATGTTGACTTGTGAAATCACGGTCTAAAAAGTCGGTTGAATGTAGTAGTGAGGACATGGTGAAAAACATAGATACAGTTTTGAACTTTCGTTAAGAAAAAATGTTTAGAAAATGTTTTGGTTTCAGGTTTTGCTTCCCTTTTATGTCAGTTGTGTTGGTAACAATGTAAAAAAAGATGGGTCCGTAACGCTACAAGAAACATGTTTAAGTGTTGGCTGTGCTAAATGTGATACAAGCTCAACAATGGTATCAATCGTTTGCTGTCATTCACAAATACGATTATATTTTGTCAGGTGTGATCTATACAGCTGTGCCCACGTTATGATAGAAACATGTTTGAGTTATATGTTCACCACATGGTACAGCTTACTGATAAACATCTTAAACATGATATTAAAGCTGTTGAGTTACCAAATGATATGTATGTATCACCGATATTATACAGTTTTAATATATCATTTGTATCATCGCAAGTGCTTGTCTAAGTCGTTTGATCCACCATGTTACATGTATAATTATAAACAACTCCGGTACTCATGGAACAACATATGTACAGCCGTATTTGTGTTTGATGATATCTGTAATTGTTACCGTGGAGGACAATGTCATCAGGGAAAACATCATTAACACAACCTGGTATAAGCAACAGTAACACACAAACGACAACAATACAACCATACAGCTTCTAAATGAGTCGATTAGTCTTATATTAATGATGTACATTTATTCTGCAGTTTGTCCAAAATCAAACGTAAACAATTCATTTATTTTTAAAATTAAAAAAAATAATTCTGGAGCCTGGTACTTCTAAATCTCAATACGTGAATGTAAGACAGTTTGAAATTACTAACAAACTCTAATAAAATATAACCATTATTTCGTTATTACAACATATTTATACCAAAATAAACATGTATGGAAGTACTTGGAACTAAGCTTTAATCAACAAAGTAATATATGGAGTCTATAAAACAGCTTAGTCTCACATAAAGATAAGTTTGCAATTGTTTTCCCTGCTGCGTTTAGTATCAATGAATCCTTCAAATTGTTTTACATTGATTGATTATCCGGCAAAAAACAGGCATTACAGAATTCTGCATTATGCTTTAAAGATAGTGTGTTTATGTTAGGAGAACAATGATGTGTTCATTTATCACATGGGAACTTTATACAACAATGTAAACGTTCGACATAGTTTCCGAATTATGTGCAGTATACGGATTAGAATGGCTATTTACTCAAGCTTCCCAGCAGGAGTGGAGAACAATTGTCTGACGGTTCCACTCTCTTAGATGCAGTATGATAACTTCTAACGTGAGGCAGTAGCTTGAATAACCCAACAGATCCCAAACATTTACAATGATATAATTATACTATTTTTCCGAGGCGGGAACTGGCTGATAGTTTACTGATATGTATGCTATCTCTTGATCCTCATCCTAGGCAAGATTGCGCTTGTAGAAACCTCATAAAATGGATACAAATGCTCCCGATCACTGTTTGGACCACTAAAGAAGGCAGCGTGATGCGTGCACTTACACTTCAAGCTTTCAAACCACGTACCATTATTATAGTCCTAGGTTATAAAACTAGCTAATGTTTTGGGAAGCAGCTTGCTTAATGGGTACAAAGTCAGGGATAACTTCTGTTGGAATTGTGTCAATTGTAATAAGTTACGTAAAAGTACGTTAACCAAAGACAAAGGCTTTACTGTTTCTCAGTTTACCAACGTTGTATTACCATACAGAAACGGGTGGCGATTGGATAGTGAATTGTTGGCGCTAACACAACACCACTTAATCACACGCATTATTTTAATGTACTATATCACTGTGTTAAAATGTTTTCTATTTTGTCTAAAAGGGTATATCGCACCAATCGCAGAACAATACAACTGAGAACTATCTTGACCACATTCACATACATCAACAAGGACGAACCAGATCTTCGACACGACTCACTGGTGGTCCTCTAGTAAACATGTTTTGTGTTTAGACGTTCATTACTTATACGTTTTGTTCTATAAATTGTCGTATGACATGTTGACATAGGTGAGAAATGCCGCTTGTTTTTATTTGTTGTTCGTGTTTATTGTCTAAGTTGAAATATGATGAAGCAAGTAAACTCTATGGTGTATACACTCTTGTAAACACAGAACGAAAGTCTTTGTCAATCACTCCGTTAATCTACCGTCTATTTCACTCACGCTCGTTTACGTTTTACCGTTTCATCAGTCATCTCAATTTTGGATGTTAACGTGTTAAGCCATCTGCTTAGATAATTTGAACAGCTTGTTTTATGTATGTGTTTGTCGAAGTACTCTGTAATAATCAATAGTAACAATCTACTTTGTTAAAGTGCACCGTTCCTTTTATAAAGAAGATATGCGGCATCGGATGTGGTTGTGTACAATAAATGATGATTGTTATTGTTGCGGTGTCAAATTACAATTTCTAGAACCAAATATTACGCTTATTCATGCTGTTGTTATATTGAGTAGTCTAATTCAACGTTTGACCTATTTAGTGGTGTTTAAGATTTGTTTAGATGGTACATAAGCTCACGGTCAAAACGTTTACCGTCATATGTGTTTGGGTTGTCTTGCTTAATTGGTATTGACACAACGCCGCAGATGGTTTTAGAAGAAAATAATCAGGTATGTCTCTGTAGGTATGTACTGTTAGCTTGATTAACTGCTTTAATGACAGGGTAAATGATATATTGACATGCAAATAATCAGTTCCTTCGCATAACGCAATACAACTTTTATTTATTTATATCAACACCGAATGCAATATTAACCAAAACAACAAAATTACCTGTAGCATGCAAATAACTACAAAACACGTTTCCTTTAATTGATTTACACAACTGTCTTACAAGAAACAAGTTGAGTCACGTGATATGTTGCAGACTCTTTTTATTCTCCGTTTGTTATAGGACGTCAACCGAACGTCTCCGAATGACAGGGTGAGATAGCATCATGGGAATGACGATCGCTTCCGGCCCAGTGAGTTTTTGCTTTGATTAGACTGGAGGGAGAAAAATCAATAGAAAAAACCCTCGCCGCATGAGTAGATATTTCAGCACCGAGAACAGACTGGTATTGATGTTACTGCGAGCATAATTCAACAAAATGGATGATTGGAAGAGACCCGTCTCTAGACAGAAGATAAGTGAGAATACTGCCATAAACAAACACGGAATCATTGTAGACCACACGGGAGAGGAGAGTTTCTCTGCTTCAGTTTCAGTAAGCAGATTCCGTATATAAATATATATATATATATGAGGTATGAGTGTACGTCTTGCAGGACTGATTTCACAACATGGGTGTTCCACATGACGTCCTATTTAGTAGGTCGCCATATTTAATTCATCCCTTCTTTGTTTTAGACTTAAATATCGTTAGAACAAGTCATTCACCACAATTGTTCTTGGCAATATGAAACGTGCATTGAAATAATGACGGTATCATTCTGATTCACGAACTGAACGCTAAATTAAGTACATCAAACGACGACAATGCGGTTAAAGTCACTAATCCTGCAACAAAATGTGATCAAATTAAATTCTAATTTTGTATCACCATCTCATCAAGCAGTCACTAATGTTGCATTACGATAAACTATCACTGTTTGATGGCTTATCGCTTGACAAATCCTCGTACAATCAGACATTTGCCTTTTATTTATTATGCAGTAGTGCAAAATACAATTTCCTCCGAATCGTGATTTAAGCTTCTATAATTAAGTTTAACAACTGCTGAAACTAAAAACGGCTCATATCTCCTTAAATAAGCAATTGTGCCGTATCTGTGTAAGTATTTGCTATCCCCTTTCGTGAGGACTTAGTTTAACACGTTTTAACCAGCACAAGGCAGAGTCTGATACTTGTTAGCAGTCATCCTTTATTACCCGGTACGGCACTCTGGAGCCGTCTATCGACGCTATAATTGTCGGCAAGGATTTGAAATGGGCTATTCTGCACTGCCGTTACATGCGCAAGTCTTTGAAAGTTGAGATTTGTAGATAGCGACGGGCGGTGTTGCCTGCATCGAGCATACCATATGGGCCATTATTGCTGTATACGGGTAGTTAGTTTCAGACATATTTATTTAACTATAAAATGAGACAAAGTTTAACGACGTATTGTATGTAGAGCAGAGTATAACGGAATTTTCCGAGTCAATCCAAAGGTCCAACCGGGTGCATACGAACTACGAGGAAGAAAAAAAAACATTTATCAAAATAGTTTTACAGTAGTCAAAACCAATGAATTATATCAGACATTGACATTGTCATAAGAGAGAAGAAGCCAACAAGTGTATTTAAATGACAAAACCGCAGTGAGATATACCGCAGGGGTAAATGTGTATCTTCATACTAGAATGTTAACTCGCTATAACTACAATTACATCTGCACTCTGGCTCTATTTGTTGCATTATTAATGTAGCTTTATCCTATTATTATATTTAGAATAATTATACACGCATTAACAGTAAGTCACTCTTACGGATGGAGTTGTGAACGCATATCATGACGCACCATTTCACTTCCCAAACAAGTACACACTACATATTTGATTTATGATTCCACGTTTTGATATGACCTTTGTAACTGGATAACTATATATTCTTGAAGTAATATCATACACATTTATTAATACGCATACATTTTGATCACCTTAGTAACAACTCAAATCGTGTGGATCGAAACATATTCCTAATCCTGTATAATAAAAGAGGAATATACTCGTTTAGATTAAAGGCAGTCCCATCAATACTAATACCTGACTTCCAAACTTCAATGGTATCACACCAACAATTCATTACATAACCCACTAACACATTGGGATTAAACGTGATACTATCATAAATGATTTAATTGGCATGATGAAATGCTGATAATCTGCGAGGTTTTAGTGTCCAAATCAAAGAGCGTACATAAAATATGGATGATTAAGTTAACGATGTAATAAATACACGCTTTCGGGCAATCCGTATCTTTGAAAACAAGGCCGACCTGAATTAAGTTTGTATGAACTATGTTAATAACAAATTATAGTATTTAGATTATACTGTTATGCGTAGTTGTGTATATTTGAATATGATTTACAACAGAAAGAATACATCTTCGTATCACCAGAAGCTACAGATAAGATAAGATGATTATAGTTTAGAAACCAGGGTGATTAACCAGGACGCTGATGTCGATGTAACTGTATGTAAAGTGGTGCAAAACAATGTTAAGGTAAACGCAAAGGTTGTCATCGCCCAAAGTCTGTTTCAAGTACGGTAGACCTTTCCGTTGTATGTTGTCAGTGTTTGAAATACGCGCCGCGAATCCTTACAGCACAATTGTCAAACGTTGATGCCTCAGACCACCTTGTAACAACTTAGCAGGGGAAAAAAGCTTACACTATTTGACCACAATGCAACGTCAAGGCATTTAAATACACGCGAAAGGTTTTATTTATTTTAGCTTAGCGGTTGTTAATTGTTCGCCGAATCCTACAAATCAGCGTGTTAATTACCATAAAGGGCGTCTTGTTTTTCCTTTGAAATTTATCTGCCACGTAGTTTACGCCTTGACGGTTTAACGGTGGTGACGGGAATTGTCAAGCTACGGGTCCTAAAAAGAACAGGGTTCCCCTTACATCCATATACGTTTGGTATCTGAATCAAGCATTATCAGTCTGGAGATCTATAATCAACTATCACACTTTGTGCCCACGTTTACGACATCCTCGTCACCTTAGCCATTCAATGTCGTAAAATTTGGCCTCAATGAAAAAAAACTCGAAGACGCCACACATGGTGATTGTCGTAAACTTCTTTTCGATTTAGAGATATGAGCCTCTAATTGGAGCTGGTTTATTACAAGGTTCTCCCAAACACTGTATCTTGTTTACAACTGTGATATTTCGCGGCACTAAAAGTCAGATTTTTCGAACTTGAGAAATTCAATTAAATGTAAACGGACGACCTGAGTTTAATAGACGACACTTTACTGTGTTTAATAAAAACAGGTTATTACATGATGAAGAGCCAATGGATGCAGTTGGACACTGATACCGAGATAAATACTAAAACCTCAAAAACAGTCCTTGTACAAAACAATTACAATGGAGAAGCTGCCCTCTAAACGTTGTTATGTTTGATTTTCAAGATGACAAACATTAACTGTAAACGTTTAACTGATAAACACATTTCTAAAAATTAAAACGTAGTTTGTCCTTATACTTTTAAAAATACGTATTGACATAGAATAGTACTGTATATTTGGTAACGATTTACAAAAAGAAGCAACGTCACGACTAAGTACTTGTACGCAAACAGTAGACTGTCGGATGTACTTAGAAATTCCCGTTGAGAAAAGTGAGAAATTGAGACAAGATACAATCAAACTTTAATATTTTCAATTCAAACTAATGCCCACATTACAGCTTTAATTTATCTCATAAAACTAATAAATGGTCTATTTGGAATTGAAGCACTTGATTGAAGTTGATTCCACGCTCACTCCTTGCCTGTACGTACTCTTGAGATATGACTAGATTTCTATAGCTAACACAGTGAGATTGCGGCTTAAACCTTACGTATTATCTCCTACTCTGCCACAGGAGATCGCATTAGTTTCATATGTAAACAATTACGCAATATGCAACCTTCATTCTCTTCACGATTAGGAACCATTTTCCCCTACACAAGCACCCATCAATTAAGGAAATTGGTAATTTATAAAATCGTTACCATGCAAAATGCTAAAAATGCCATAGTTTTGTTAAAGTAATGGGCAATAACTAATCCCCATATACAATTAGATATATCTCAAACTGCAAAACGCTGCAAATTACGATTAAGTGATATACATAATGTAGTCTATAGTCAGACATTACAAGAAGTGCTAGTTGAGATATAGGCATTCAGTCACATGAAAATAAAACAGTCTAACCTATAAACAAAGAGCTCCCGTAGCCCATTAGATTAGTCAAAACATCGTTTATATTCTTACATAATCCCCTCGTAACTCCACTTGGAATTGTTTTCATTGTTTTCAATTGTTTACACAACGTTATGCTGCCAATTGCTAATTTAAATTGTCCGTCTTTGAGAGAAGCTGCCTTGTTAAATGGTGATTGTGTTGATCCTTACAACGAGCGTAAAGGGGGAAGGGTTGCATACCGGTCTTTGTTCTTTCCATTGTTCTGATTTACAACACATACTCATAATGAAGAGCCAGTGCTTAATGTGGAGGGCAATTAACTTATGTGGACATTTACTGAGATGGTCTTGACACACTATCATAATATTGTTGTTAAAGATCGGTAGGTCGAATTACGCAATCAGTATTGTTAATCCGCAAATAGTGCCAAAACTAAACGAAGGGTGTTTGAAGGAACTTGAACTTGAAAGTAGTACGCTCATAGATGTAAGGAATGACACAACTACGTCCTGCAATGATATGGATAATCAGTGTGTTGTTGTTTGATATTAGGTACCAGCGAGCATGGCCGGTTTGTACCCTTTATGCCATTTGTATTTTACCTACTGATATATATATTCTAAGAAAAGGTTATCATAGTGTTTAAAGGTGTGTATCACTATTATGTTTAACGTATGTACACGTGCATTTATCATAACGTAATACACAAAATAATAAACACGTATAAATGCTACTAGTTACATTACATTATGCACCTTATACTCGCTATTTCGTATTTTCATCTTTTCACAAAACAATAGAATTGAAAAAATAATTTCAATAATAATAAAGTATTAATTCTGTTAACAGGAAACGTAATGTTAAACGCAAAGTCAATGAAAGTATATAGTACTACACATATTTCACATTAATTGCACACGTGATGAAGCCAATTAAGTTAACCCTTTGCTCTGGTTATTTCAAGGGGTAAATAACAACACAGCTCTCACTAAATCCAAAACAAGCCCTGCTTTTTCTCTAAAAGAAACTACTTCCCATATGTTTTGTGATTATAAATTTTACATGGGAATATCGTTAAATCACTCCCATAAATTAACGCTAGTTGCTGGAATTTTATTGATCTTAGAAGCACTTGTGTTCGCATGCTTTATTGCGTTATGCGTCTTTTTATGGCAAGAGAATAATTAATCACTGTTAATAAGATAAGAAACTGTCGGCGCCACCTTTCATTGCGCGGTTAGAGTACCCCACGTTAATCCCTGCATTTCATCTCTAAATCTTACGTTATGGCGAAATTTACAAACTGGATTTTTATTTACGGCTTTGAAGTCCAGGGACAGAGTAGATATTTTTGTACATTTCGTACATTTCGGGGAACTCTTTCCGTAGGCAATGTTACACTATATGTTGAGTGAAAGCAGATATACAAGTGGGGTTAATAGTTAAATTGCACCTTTTGGCAACTATGAGAGTAAGCGTGCGGTTGGGGAAAAGAAAAGCTCTTTGATTTCTGATTGAATCCTTTTTGAAATGATCAGAAGTCTAGCTACAGAATAAGCATGCATACTTAATAACATCTTTACTGCAATACCGATCATATATCAAAACATAGCAAACAAGAAATTGATGCGTTTTGTGAATTAAATATTTTACCATTAACTTAAATAAAGATCGCAATCTGTTTCATCTAAGATTCATAATTAAATTACGGAAATGCGAATGACTCTCTTCTAAACGGTGTTGTTTGTCATAAATATTCGCAGATGCTATTTTAAACATTTTACATTTGATTTGAATATTTTATTTTACAGATTTCGATCCAGATATACAACGAGAACTACGATTCGATGGTAACCACAGAACTTTGGACGGCCAGCAATGCCATGAAGTTTACTAAGTAGAGCGTCATATTACCGTAATAGTTGATGTTAGTCAACTTTCATTGCTAGTTAATGTAATAAATTGATAAGGATTTTGATTTCATGTGGATGTTTTGTATCATATATCCCGGGTTTTAGTGTTGTTTTGGATGAGTTTATGCTAGATAATGAATGCGAAGCGGCGAACATGAAAGGCAAGACGTATGACCATTATTGCCAATTTCTGTCGTAACTTTAACAACGTGGTCGTCTTTTGTGGCCTCGTTTTGTGTGGCCATTAGTCGACAAACCGCAGCCATATCACCAAGTCGCCAACAATGACAGGGGAAGAATAATACGACTGAGTTATTACTGTTACAACTTTATTATTTATTTATATACTATGACCAATGTAACACCGTTAATCTGACATACGATTGTTGTTGCCAATACTTGAAATCTTTGAGACAAGAACATACATACAACTTACATAATATACTCATACTTGTTTGCATTATTTATAATACAAGATGCAAACAAAGAATTACATTGGTAAATTAATTCAATGTGTTTTTAATTTGGTTCATATCCACTCAAGTGCTGTCTCGATTTCACGTTACACGAATTGTTTATTTCTTAAATTTCAGAAGACAAATGCATATACAAGAATCTTGTTCATAATCCAATGTGTTATCTTCGTGCCTGTCATTTTATCTTTTTGGTTTCTGTATTATGTTAGGTTTCTAAAACTACAAGTAAACAAACATACGCACAATGTGTTCGAGTGATATATAAAACGTGGTATCCCAAAGATGCACACACATTAACCGAAGTTATTGTTCAGTGTGTTTTTGATTTACTATGTGTAGACGGGCTTAAACAAGCTAGTTATGAACAGGTTCTGAGGCTTTGCTAAGTGACTAATTAGTTGCGTTGGCTGGGGAACACCATTAGTGTTTTTTCGCCATGATTTTTGTTTTGTTTGTCTGATTTTTTAACCTTTTTGCTCCAGGCTTTTGGAACTTGTCGATAGTTAAACAAGTTCTAATGTGCGGACACCACATTTATCCTACTGAGGTACAAATACGTCCATATAATTACATACACATGTGAAAATATGGTGAGT
>ENA-OREC01000045-OREC01000045.1-marine-metagenome-genome-assembly--contig:-NODE-45-length-27149-cov-11.666962_pt1 | contig 27149 bp, 10 predicted proteins | sample MGYA00248626_ERZ508543 | MGnify/ENA primary metagenome ERZ508543 (study PRJEB26211, sample SAMN05518279) | marine metagenome | isolation source: Puget Sound, Washington, USA | host: Bankia setacea...
ATACATCTAGAGCATTCAATGCAGTCCAGTATAATGGTGAAATGGCTTTAAGACATATGAACTCGCGAATCAAATGAAGTTAGACTCGTTACTTTAATCTGAAATCTTAGCCTAAAACTTTCATCGTATGTTACAGTCCTGTATTGTACCGTATGTTACAGTCCTGTATTGCATCGTATGTTACAGTCCTGTATTGCATCGTATGTTACAGTCCTGTATTGTACCGTATGTTACAGTCCTGTATTGTACCGTTGGTTACAGTCCTGTATTGTACCGTTGGTTACAGTCCTGTATTGTATCGTATGTTACAGTCCTGTATTGTACCGTTGGTTACAGTCCTGTATTGTACCGTTGGTTACAGTCCTGTACTGCACAATGCTAGGTATCTCTTACTATCAGTAAAGAGTTTTGCATAAACAATGACTGACTCTGAAACTAGCATTGTCATGGCAACGTAAAAATGCCACCCGGCAATTCATGACTGCATTTAAAATCTCGTCTGCACAATAGCACTCTCAATAACGAATTACGGTTGTAAATGTCGCGAAATGACCAAAATATTTCCGCCGATTACGAGTATTAAGGCTCAGAGTCTGTTTTTGTTCCCCCAGGTGCATTTTAAACTGTTCAATTCTCCCCCTCACTTGTTTTTCTAGCACGTATTGACTGCAGACGACATTCACTAAGCGCCTTTTGATTGACGTCGCCGCTAGGTGGCAGCATGTACCACTGTCAAATGCTCTCTCTCGAGGCGACGAGTGCAACGTGCATCTGCATATCGTGGAAATGCATGGTGGAGGGTTGCAAGAGAAGTTGACTTGAGAGGTGAAACTCGGCGTTTAGAGCCATATCACATGGTTGTCGCGGACTGACTAAACCAGTATAAATGTATTATAACTGAATTTTGAAGTAGTTTCAACCAATTAGCCCAAAACTTCGCCTCATGGTCAGTGCTGAAATAAAACGGAAACTATGTTGTTTTTATAGTATGCCATGGCAGTTTAGTTAAATAAAGTCCGGGATAAGCACATTGTCATACAACAGAGAAAGATGAAAATGAGAGTCATGATTTATCGAGTACATTAGATATTGTAATGCATTAATTGATATGTGTGTGTACAGCGCGGACGGTTTCATTTCTCTCTGCAAGTTAAAGTATAAAACAGGCGTATACGAACCCGTGTGTTATACCTGTAGTTTCAAGTGGTGCCATATAACAGCTTAACCTGGTCCTGCATAGCTGTTAGAACGCTCGTTTATTAGCAGGTAAATCACCGAGCACAATATTGAACCCAAAAACTTCGAGCAGCAATTCACCGTGATAAAGCACCTTTTCAATAAAACAATAAAAATCAGCCGAACTCGTAAATTATGCGCGCAGATTTGATGTCATAATCGGTTTCCAGGTAACGCTTGATCCGTGTCATCTAGATGACTACTTAATCGAAATTATTGATTAGTGTCTCGCAGATGCTTGACAGTTTTATTAGTCCGTTATTAATTTTCGCAGAGTTTTATGCATTTATGCTCACCAACACCCGATCCTACTACCCCTTTATACCTGTGCTCATAAATAGCCACAGAAATAACCCCCTACAACTTGCTCGAGAATGGAAACATATGAGCTAATAGTATAATTCCAGAGATTGTAAACAAACTATTCTGATACAATTGGAATAAAGTTCAGACCGACTAGACAAATGTCAACTTTGATTTCAACTGTTGCTGTGATGGTGGTACTCACCTAATGAGAGAACCGTTGTTGATGATGTCATTACCGTCGCGACGGTGACTTGGTGTGTTACCTGTTTTTGTTTTGGTGATTTAGCTAATACACCCAGTGAGGATTGGTAGGCGTTTAACTGTCATAGTCGAATGTTCTCTAAACGGAAACAGACTATCAAATAACCTTATGATTGTTTTATTTCCTCAGGTCGACCGCGTCGCACGTGCAGTTCATACGCGCAGGCGCTAAATACGAAAGTTGGTCACGTGGCTGTATCTTAATCGTCATCCGGGGAATTGCACCAAGATGTGAAAGCAATGGTTATCTTTACATTACGCTTTATGAAATATTGGTGAAAGAATAGTCTTTTTCGCAATAAGTTTTCAAATTTATCCGCGTGTTCTCCTTTTGCGACAAGTGAATTACAGGCCTTCCGGCTAACTATTCACTGTCCATGCAATTGCATCATCAAATTGTTTCATTCCTTGTTATAACCATAGGTGATTTAGATTTCAGTTTATCATAAAAAGACAAGATTTTTTAAAATCTAATTGCTTGACATCTCCTAATTGTTCATTCTGTCATGATGTTTAAACAAATGAATACGGAATGACTTGAACCTTGGTTCGAGTTGCTATTGAACCTAAAGGTTAACGTATAATGCTCCACCGACGAAACGTATTGATATATGACACAGAATAATCGTCGTCTGCTTGATTTTTTGTTATTGTTTAAGCTTTCTTTACTTGTTTAACATATATAGGATAACTGTTAGCACAAAACCATATATCACAAACAACATAATATGTAATTGAACCATTTCCACCCTTTAATGTGGCCTTTAATTGTATTCCCCACCCCCACCCCCCACACACAAGCACTTTCATTTTACATCACGCTTTGTTTATTTAAATGTACCTTTTGAAAGCATATACTGGAAGTGTTATGTGTAAAACATGGAAAGTCAACATCGTCTAATCTAATATATCATCTTAGGCCACACGGAATCTGTTTGATTTAAATCTAAACTACTGCTATAATGATGTTGTTTTAGCATTCAAAGGATCTTCTATATCAACGAAATCTATCTAAATAATTATTTGCTAAACGTCAAATAATGTGTGCTTGTTCAAATGTTTATGTATGTTTATATTTCTCTACTGTGTTCAATTTTCTGTTTATTTTCCGGCAGTATTTAACGTGATTTATTAATTTATCATGACTTTAGATAACAATGGGAGCCACAGAAGTTAACTCGGATGAGCGTTTAACAATATTTACTTGGCGAAGTATTCAAATAGTGGCGTGTGTGCGCGAGGATTTGATTTTTTTGATAAATGTGTCACTTTAACAATACACATTTGTGTCGAGTGTAATGTGTAAACGGTTTGGTCAATGGATGGTAGGGATAATCAATGAAAACCTGGAATTTGAAACACGCTGATAATCTACCATGTAGCACACTTTGTTAGATATTTGTCGTGTGTTTGTTGGTTGGTTCTTGTTGGTTGTTACTTGTTTTTTTTGTTTTGTTTTTTTAGATAATGTTTTTTAATATGTTACTTATTTATTATTAATCAGTCTCTCGCAGATGCTTGACAGTTTTATATGCTATTTAGTATTTAGTATTATTTCTATTTATTTATAATTGTACATTGTATATTTGGTGACTTCGATTAATTATGTTTTTTGTCTTCTTTTCATTTGATTTGAGTTTGGGTTTTTTCAGTATGAAATGTTTATGGTGTTCGATTGGGATTAACACGTGGTGTGCTTAATTAGTTAACAAAGCAAATGTTAAGGATGATTCAAATAGAAAAATAGAAAATCATTCGAGACATCCACATTCACATATTGTGGAGCATTGACAGTTCTTCAACGTCCAACAGCCAAACATAAATGACTGTTAAACTGTCCGAATGATGGTATTAACCGGATACTCTTCAATGACAACTTGTATTGTTGCTGATAGCTCGGATGTCTACTCAACAACATGAACAGATTAGATTGACGGCGCTTTTATTTCGTGTATTGCATTTACTCCATAAACTATAATATAAAAGCAAAACAAAAAATAGGAAGAAAAACAAGACAAAATTGGACAGCAGTATGTAACTTTAGCCGCCATGTTTTGTGCTTGGCGACGTCGTGCTCACATTGTTGACATTAACCTGGTACAATGGAGCAATTGTTGTACGAGAATTCTACAAATAAATCCATTTTCACCACAGATAGGTCCAACAAAAGCCATAGACATCTTAAATAGCTGCAAAATGCTGCTTTTGTTTTACACCGTGACAACATCGATTTTCCCTCATGTTTTTTATGTGAGCTGGTAACAGTAGACGGTATTTAAGCACAGGCATTCGTGTAGTCAAGTAAATGTAGAAATGTACTGCGGGTACAATTATAGAACCAGTCTACATGGACAACAGTTCGCTATTCAGACCCACGACTAGTCAGCTGTCCCAAGACCGCTGCTAAATGTAATACATGTACTTCAATATCAAAATCTCTTGTCACGGAAGACAGAATAAGTATTTCACCATAGCAATACAGATAAATTTATATATTCGACAACTGTTGATGTCTTGTAATTTAGTAAAGGGTAGTTCACTAATTCTTCAAATTAATTTTAGAACTGTCTTTTGTCTTATACCTAGTAATTGCATACATGTGTATGTATACAGAAAACTTGCACCGGACTTAGTCCTATATATATATATACACATATATATATATATATACTCAAGGGGCGGCTTGGCGTAGTGGGTTGCACGTCTGACTCGTAATGTGGAGGCCGTGGGTTCGAGGCCTATCAAAGGCCTCCGTTATTTCATTGGGCAAGAAACTTTACACTTATTGCTAAGTACTGGTTGGTTCCAGGAACGGATTCGAGCGTGATTTCACAATCGAACTAAAATAAATTGAGGGCCTTATGGAAGATTGACTTGCATGTCAAATTAGCCCCTTCGTTAAATATCGTCAAAACCAAAAAAACTCTTTATTTTATTTAGGGTTTGTAACAACACGACCCCTGACTCAACCGACCACCCCATATCATGGTTAAAATAACACGTTTGAAAAAGGGTCCTGTAATGATTTCTTGACTTTAGATTATACTGTTATGTTGTTTTCAGGAGAGATTTTCAACAATTCGATCTTAAACCTTCAACTATTTTGAGAGAGCAAGTCCTGTCGGCCGCTGTAGGCTTATAGTGTCACCAATAGTCATTCTCGCCACGTAATCCGAAATCCGTCACCCTGGGCGAAAAACGTGCACTTGTCTAAACTACATGTTCACGTTAGGTGTAACAAAATACCGCCTGTTTGTTCTTAATGCAGCACTTAGACCATCCACAAACAGACCAGAATTTATACCGTCACAAACCGTGGTCATACTTTAGATTTCTTGTATACGGGTAGCTTTTATACTTTTATACATATCTATGATCGACTGAATATATCCAGTAATTATAGAAAATCACTCGCATAGTTTTACTATTTTACATGGTTTGATTCATACGCATGTAAACATTCATTAACCTGTACACATATAATCACTCTGACATCCGTCGAGGGGCCTGTGTATGAGTTCCACATTGAGCGACTAAAACTAAAACAGCAGCATACATCAGATAATGCAATCACATTAACACAACTTAAGTGTGCATCATTTACAGCAGCAACTCCACATAGTCATCATCAGCAGCAACAGCAACATCATCATGGTATTCGAACTGTATGCAAAACAATGACCCATTTTCTCATAGATTACTATAAACTGTAAATAGATAGTTAAACTGTATCTGAAACCTTTAAAAACTCGTTTATCTGTCGATTTGTGTTAGCCAGATTAGAGCGCAGCTGATTACACTCTCGTCACCATGTATAAAGTTCAGCCAGTATCAAATGGATGATTCAGACATCAACTATTACATACATTGATGTCACTTTGTCAACTTTACTCGTGTTCACTGTATCCCCCACCCATACACTGTTAAATACGAGAACTTGCAATATAGGATTACAACGTTTTATACTTTTACAGGGCATTTAACGAAATTGAATGACAAAACATTTTGTGAGTCACATTTAAGGTCGATTTATTGGGCTTTATAGCAGATGTCAGTCCCATTCATAAACTACTTTTTTTCAATTAGATCTCCTATTTTTGACATTTGTTTCGCCCAGATGCTGCTACACATATCTATCTATATACAATAAGCCCTAAGCCAAAAGTTAGGTGATCCTATATAGAACGATGCGGTTGTACCATAATTCTAAAGAATAAAGAAAACATAATGGTTGTAAAGAGTTAAAACGGTTGCTACAGGGTATTCTGAATAGTTGAGGGAATCATTCTCCACTGAGGATAAGACAATCTCAAAGAAGAACACCTCGAGAAATGAACGCACAAGAGTTATAATATCCGTATTGAAAAAAGAAGCAGAGAGACAAGTTTCGCTTTCACCTTGCGAAGTGCAGTTCAACTTTTATTTTTGTTTTCAGTCTGTCCAGTGTCCAGATTGTGTTTTGACGATATTTATATTTGACGATATTTAACGAAGGGGCTTATTTGACAATTAAGTCAATCTTCCATAAGGCCCTCAATTTATTCTAGTTCGATTGTGAAATCACGCTCGAATACATTCCTGGAACCAACCAGTACTAAGCAATAAGAGTAAAGTTTCTTGCCCAATAAAACAACGTGGACCTTTGATGGGGGCTCGAACCCACGACCTCCACATTACGAGTTTAATACAGTTAGTTTGATACAGTACTGTTCATGCTATACTATACTATATAATGTAACTTTAACTGTGTCTATCGCATTAAGTGATGCATCTATCTCATCCAAATCAGAGTTATAAGCTTAAATAGGTAATAAGGTCCAAACTGGAACTGACTTCACTAAATACTTGGTTATGTATCACATTTACAGTCTTAAACAGGGAAGAGACATTGTGATATGAAAGAAAGAAAATGACTGAAATATGGCTTGTTTCCAATAGGTTGCTCTTATTTGTTTAGGCTAGATGAAAATATTTACACACAAGGTTGTAGTCTCATACCAAATTATCGCAAAAGTCCACCCTGCAGCGAATCACAGTCTCTGCTAATACGGTATTGGGTTTCGTGTCATAAAGAGGTGGAGCCTAATCCGTTAAAGCAATCAGTTGATGGGGTGGGCGGGGCTTACGTTAATCTGATCTCCTTTATACCTGTATGTCCACGGCTATCTTGGTTATATTTACCCAGAAACTTTGGTCCTAAACGTAAACGGTTGAGATATTTGACATTATTATTGTGTATGTACATGTGTGTGTTGAAGAGCAGTTAGAAGGACAGTTGACAGTGGAAAAGAAACTGGGATATTACTTTACCTTCATAGTTTCTGTACGGATTTAACTGTGGATCAAAACGCATTACAGATGTACGAGAAACAGGCAGGTACGGACTACCAGCCGTCCGGGGACTATTTGACCATGTTGTCAAAGTCCACCTACGACCCCGTGAAGACCGCGTACGACTCCGCCGGTTACCCTATGGCGGCATCGGTGGCTAGTATGAACTCTATGGGCTCGATGAGCGGTATGGGCTCCATCGGAAATATGGGTATGTCAAATATGAACTATTCTCAGCAGGCGTTGACGAGTATGGGTACTCCACATGGGTACGGGATGAGCATGTCCCCCGCGGCTGTAGGCATGCATGGTGGCATGTACGGGAACATGCCCCCTATGAACACTAACGGTCACATGAGTGGAATGGCGAGCCCTGTCCCTGGAATGAACGGAATGTCGGACGCTATAGCACCAATGCGTATGGATCTCAACCGAGCCCAGGCTATCAACAGAGCCCGGGAAAAGACTTACAGACGCAGCTACACCCACGCCAAGCCTCCATACTCTTACATCTCTCTCATTACAATGGCTATACAACAATCGCCAAACAAAATGTGTACCCTGAGTGAAGTGTATCAGTTTATTATGGACTTATTCCCATTTTACCGCCAAAATCAACAGCGCTGGCAGAATAGTATACGTCACAGTTTATCGTTTAATGACTGTTTTGTGAAAGTTCCGCGGACTCCCGACCGACCGGGCAAAGGTAGTTACTGGACCCTCCACCCAGACTCCGGTAATATGTTCGAAAACGGGTGTTACTTACGGCGACAAAAGCGCTTTAAGTGTATAAAGAGAGAGAAACGAGGGAAAAGTAATGGCGAAGATTCGGATGACGACGATGGTCATGATGGAGGACAATCCGACTGTGAATCGCCACCCTCATCGCCAGTAGACCAGCCTCAGAGTCACGCCCAGCACCAACCCGCCCCACCTCCGTCAGCGCCGACACAACATCACATGTCCAACCAACTTGAACCCATTCCCACGAAAACAGAACCACTCGCAGTTGGGACCCCTACATCCGTTTCAACACCAGTACCAGATCTAAGACATCTTCAACAACATCATGAAGCTATGGCTATGACACACGGGTATCCAACGGGCGTCAACCCAACTCACTCATTCAATCACCCATTCTCAATAAACAATCTTATCACTGAAAATGGAAAAATGGACTTGAAACTTTATGAAATGCAAGGAATGTATCCAAGTTATAACAATATGCATCAAATGAACATTCCACCAAAACAAGAGGGTCTTCCACCAATGGGACCCGATGGCGGGTATTATAAGACATATGCACCTCATAGTACATCCAGTCTTTGAAAACTGACCACCTGTGTTTAGGAACAGTATTTGATGTGAAATGATCAACTCCATAACACCAAATCACACAGTTAACCTTACTTTCAATACTAAATGGTAAGTACAAATGTATGCGTCAAACAAGCTGTGTTTCCCGCACTCAGATGAAGTAGCCGGAGTCAACTCGCCAGGGAAATTCGTTTACGTGGAACGAATCAGTTGGAGCAAACGTGATAGAAATGCGTGTACGTGATGCGAGGTGATGTGAGAATATGGACACGTACGCGACGTTAGCTAAAATACCAAAGATTTCAGAAGTTGTGTTTACTAGAATAACACAGTATATTTAACTGTTAGCAGTCATAGATGAACAAATAACGACTCGGTAAATTGAGATTTTTATTTTGTTTTATTCTAATATTTTGTTACTTTATAAACTTTGTAAATCTGCATACATGTATGTAATATAGCAAATGGAATGCTCCTAACATAAGATTAAATATTTAGATCTCTGTATAAACCAGTTTTCCGGAATTTGTGTGGTATGGTTTCACTATTCGTCACTTGTAAAATCAAGGGCCACCAGCATTTTAAATACAATTTGTCACAAAGCGTTTTAATAGAAAAGAGAAGAATAAACTAGTTCATCTCAAATGGGGAGAGTTCGAGTTTCAATTCAATTCCCATGTTTCGAAACTCACCAACAATTAAAAAGTCTCCTCTATGCAGTGCGGACTTCTTTCTATAGGCTAAAGGCCCAAGTCACTACTCATTATCCGAAGTTCTATTCTCATCCGGATTCAATGACACTTAGCCGCCAATTTTGACAAGTCCGCTTGAAATTGTACATTTTTTTCTTTTTTCATTTCTGGATTTTCGTCCGATCGATATTTCGTGTTTTACATGTTAATTTATTTTGTAGACTAGAGTTTTTGCTCAAGCGTTTTGTCATTAGTTTCTCAATGTCGGAATCAAACAAGCGATGATAATCATTTTATTATTATTACTTCTCCTTTTTATTACTTTTTGTAGAATAAGAATAGTGAAGTTTATAGTTTATGTTGTAAATTAGATTATACTCATTTGTCTTAAATCTAAAGTAGAGAAAAGGCTCTAGCTTTTGAATAGTTAAGACTTGAGCCCATTGTTGTTAGGATTATAAAAACAAACAAAAACAGTGCTGAGCAATTTTGTAGCAGAAGGAAAACGTCTACAGAGACTTGTCTTAAATGTAGCTGTAACGTGTTTTATAAATATTTTTTTAACAACAAATATTTTCAGAACGTTGATAGTAAAACATAAAACAAAATACTAGTTTTCATTTCTATCAAAACGAAATTGACGTGAATTTTTAACAGATATAATATTCATACGTTTTCTCTCTAAATAGTTAGTTTTAACTTGTTTATTATTTAAGCATTGTTAATGCTAATTTATACCTGCATGTCGTCAAAAAAGAAAAAAGAAAACAATAATGACTGCATGTTACTTTCAATCTGTTTGTAACATAGTTTTATCAATATCGAACGATTATAATATTTTACAAAATACGTTCATACTTCACATGTATTTATTTTGACCATTGTTCATGTCTTTCTGCTAGCTATTTTTGTTCGTTGTGTTCCTATTTGTATGGTCCCTAATACAATTAATTAGGGGTCATCTTTTGTTTTCACCTGCATTATGAGAGGTATATCCTTTTTATTTTGAACAAAAAAGATATTAAAGGTTTATTATTGAAACGCAAGTTGTGTTGTTTTAGTTTGTTCAAACGTCTATAAGTGTATTGCCATTATGTTCACTAACACGAGTTTGTAGAAACGCCGTGTTTGGGTATTTAAGTCATGTTTTATACAAGTGTTGGGGTTAGAATATCAAATTGGATAAACATGACTTGGTACTAATTATGAAAACAAAGTTCGTTTCCAACCTTATATCAATGGTTTGAAACACTCTATTATCAGTAAAACACAACATACAAATCACAACAATTTATAAAGTACTACACTATATGTTCGTTCAGTACCAAGCCATCAAACAAGCGAACAACAACTTTCCAAATAGTGTTTTATTATTATGATATTGTCTCAATTGTGAGTGAAGAAGGAATTGTCAGTAATCTTAAAGAAAGCGAACACATCTGTTTAGTTATGGCTGGTTGTACATGATATATTAGTATGCGATACATGAACACAAGAATGGGAAGACTATCAATATTGTGAATCCGTAATAAATATACATATAGACATATCAGTGCACAGTTGTGTTTGAAACTTATATACGAGTATGTATGAATCGTAAAGAAAAACATATACTTTGACACATACATATATTCACCGAATTACAACAGCCTGTTTTTATTCATCTCTACAAATCAACCAGACAAACAAATGACACACACAATCACAGATATAATAAAAAAAGCTCTGCATAGTTAAAATTTACAATTTGTTTTCTCGTTTCAAGATGCCCATGTCAGTAACAACAATTGCACATGCAGTAAATTCCAGATCGATTTGACAGTCTCAAACCTATTTAAGGGGGAAATATGCGCCTAAAAGAAATAGAAAAAAAGATATACAGCGAGTTAACTAGTAGGCTTCATACACACACGAGTTTCGCCTTTCTATTGAACAGTATAGGAATATTAGACAGTTCATGTTGGCTGTATATTACATGAAGATTATTCAAAACGGTCATATATATAATTAGGTGTAAAACAGAAAATATACGACATCCTACGTGTTAAGAAGTATAACGTCCAGAAACAGTTGTATAAGTTGTTCTGCTTTTCTAGATGAAGGTATATTCTATAACTGCAATACATGTATAACCTTCGATACTCTAACATATGTATTCTGGATCGCTTGGCAGTTGTTGGGTCTTGTTTCTAAAAGTTTAATCAGACAAACACTATTACTAACGGTCAAAACATACCTTTAGTTCATGAATATTGTCTTATTGTGCGTTCTTGAAAATAATATAGATGCATATTGGAACACAACTGTACATTGTGGAGAACATACGAGGGACTCAAACATTTGGAGTTATGTTGTGTAGGGTAGAACACGGTAACTCTGTATTAAACACGCGGATTGTCCACTGTTAAACATACACTACCCATAGCCGGTTGAAGTACTACTGCTGGCAGTTTATGGGGCCATTCAATGGTGATGCTTTCATTCAAGCAACAGTGTAAAACGATTCGTACCCGAGCGTTGTCGACCTATTACCGATTGCTTTGCCGTTCAATTGCATTGTTTGGATTGAAGGCCGTCAAAGTAAATGAAAACCACCCAAACATCTCACTCGACTGCAGATAAACTCTTAAAACCTAAATGTACATGTATACGTGTTTGTAGAGTTGAATGAAGCAGTCATCGGTCACTTTAAGCAGGTCCAAGACACTAGTGCTACTGATTTATGTCTCAAACTCAAGACTTAGTACAAAACTACCTAATATCACTCAATTATTCACCCACTCTAGTTAGTTAGACTAATGCTGCATCTGGCCAGTCTCTTATTGAAGGGTTTATTTGGCCTAATTGGGATTAAGGGGCACTTTTAGCACATTACCAGTGGTCATAACATTATAAAACCAGACATGTATATAGACCACTGGACAAAAGGAGTATGTCAAAGGAACGTCTGCTGCTATTTCAAAGCGGGTGTCCGCAGAAGAAAGAAAATAATCACTCATATATTGACCCTCAGGTAAGACCTTGACCTTCAGGTAAGACCGTATTTAAAATCTCATTCAGGTTAAGGATATAATGAAATACCACCCAAGACGGTATCATGATTCTTAGTACATGTATATTTTCAAATGTTCTGTCTTTCATTTACAAGTATAATAATAATAATAGTACATCAACCAATGGTAACTTTTCTATGTAATAGTTAAACCCGTGTAGCATCTACTCACTGAAATAGTAGTTAATATATTTGGGCGTTTGTTTCTAATTTTGTGTGCCAATTGTGACCGTATATTATTGAGTACATGTTCATAAGTATAGGTGTTCGAGACAGCTGTGTTTGCACGGTCATACGTTTATGTTCATTACACATAGAAGAAAAACCTTTAAACTATTGAGGAAGCGATATTTATAACGGTTTGTTGTTGTGAAACGATTTTCATTCAAGCCGTTTAGTTGATGTCTGACAATGCAAAAGTGTACAGGGTGGGGACGAATGTAGTTGACACACAGTTTCATTCATGTACGAGGGGAAATAGTTGTACACATTGTCTATAATCAGAACAACCCTCAAATCTCGCGTTATCTAGTTGCTACGATATCTTGTACGGACCACTCTAGTTTTGATAAAATGGAGATAAAAACCCCGTTACCGGCCAACCACGGATTTTGGAGGTGAAGAAAATCCCTTTTTACCCAATTTCACTCGGGGCCGTATCCCTTGCTATCTGGGATTTAGGGGCTAGATGGCGATTTCATAATTACGAACGTGTCATAATCGCCTCGGACCCAGATTTACAGATTTCGGCTGGTGACAAAGACTAGCTGGCATCTTCCGTTATATGTCACGCACACCTGACAGGGAGTTTTAATTTCCTGGTTTTAACAAACTGACCACACACTTTTAGAACTGTCATTGTCATACGTTATCTCTTAAGGTTTAAAAGTATCCGGCCATCGAACATAATAGTGCGCTAAATTGTAGCATCCTTTGTCGTGTACAAGTGTTATGTAAATTTTATAGAAACAGGGTAAAGGGAAATATTCGGTGTTTATAAGCAAAATTGTACCGTTTTTTGTAGTCACCTTAGTCTACATGGCCCAAACAATACCCGGACTTAGTAAGACAGACATTTAACATGACCATACACCAATGTGCACACCTCTAACCCCTCCTTACAAAATTAGCTCCAAACATGTCAAACAAGGAATAATGAGTGGGGTAAAATAATAAACTGATCCAAACCGTAGGGTAAATAGACAAATACTAGACTATTACGTGGGGAAAAACGTTATCAAATTAGTATTACTCTGGAGGAAATTCAACATTCCTTGAAAAAGTCATACAGTTATAGGCACAAACTGATACTGATAAACTAACTGTCTGCATTTTTTATGACATGTTCTTCGTACCATTTGTTCATTGTCTGTATGCACCGGTATCATTATTCTACTGCAAAGTGGAGACTTTAAAAGCTTGGTAAGTTAGCTACGTGTACTGCTGCGTCTGGACGATGACAATGCGTCTGGACGATGGCAATGCGTCTGGACGATGGCAATGCGTCTGGACGATGGCAATGCGTCTGGACGATGGCAATGCGTTTGGGGGAAAAGTTAGAAGTCAGAAATAGGACAGTCTAGGTAAATGAACGCTAATTGATCATGTGATTGTAAACAAACAGCTGTTTAAGAAATGTGCAGAAGTGTATTATATCAGACGACAATAATGCGCTCAACCTTTCGACACACATAACCGTAATCTCTTCAATCAAAATAGAACGGGATATAACTCTAAGAGGAAGACCCGGGTTGGAAAACACTGTTAGCTGGCGAACAAGCAGGCACAAATGGATTCTTATAAAACCCAGTTAGAAGCGTGTCAAGCGTTAACGTAACTAGCAACACGAACCATAGAAAACGCGCCACAAGTTGATCAGTTGCACTCGGACTTTGTTGAATGCGTCACGACGACGTCATTCACGCGTCCTAAATACAGACAGTACATCAAACCATACTGGAACAAACATCTAATAGTTTTACACAAACAAATTTCTGCTAAACACCAAAATTGGTACTCTTCGTGTACTCAATTGTTCTCTATTACATTATTTTTTACTCAAGAAAAGGAAAATATATAATTTAGATGGACCGATCAGTAGCACAGAAATCCGAACCGAGCTTACATTCAGACAGCCCGCTGTGTTTACCACTGTAGGTCTAAAACGTCTCTGCAACAACATTACCTTTATCGCAGGCCGGCTATCACCATTACGTTAATTAGTTTATAATGGCTAATATAGCTGTCAAGTTTTCATTGAGATTTTGATTATTATACAATTACACAAATATTGCCCCGAAATTGGATTAGGATAACCGCTATCGCCACAACAAAAGATCGAAAATCAGCGAAATTCCCACTAGAAAGTGATGTGTTGTTACAAATCAGGACCCGCCATTGAAATCTGGTCTCGAACAATAATGGGTACGCTTATATAGGTGCTAATACCGATAAAATATAATGATTTGTCTTAAACGAAAATATTTTCACATGAAAGGATTAATGATTGAAAGGGATTCCGTGCGTTTCCCGTGGACTGTTTTGATATGGTTTTAAACTCGTCACATTAAGTGATAGGTTTCGCTCTTCTAAGCTGACACTTCGTCCAGGTGGGACATAGGATTAAAAGAGAAGAGAAAAAAGATTGTTCGTCCAACATAAACACTGTTTGGACTGTCATTTCAAATACATCAAATACTCTCAATACAGAGCGTGTTCCTTTCTTTTCTTTAACGAAAGTTACATTTTAAGACGCATACCAGAACATTACTGATTGTTCTTCTTCCCTGTCTCTTGAAAACGTTGCTGAGAACTTGTTTAGAAAAAAGGAAGCTACGAGTGTTTTCTCTTTCTTAGGGCATGATTTCTATTTCTTATACACTGATTTCCAGTTCTAAAATTATCGTTTTGACACGTTTCAATGATTACATGTTTCCTACATCTTTTGTGCTTAACATAAAACTAACCGTTATTTAAAATTGCCGTTTTGAATATTGGAATAATTCAGACAATAACGTATGAAATTGTCGCTATTGCAATTTTTACTTTGTATGTGACTACACATCATGATAACGAGAGCACTGTCTATATATCCCCAAACATTGAATACACCATTGATCTAAACAGTCAAAACAAAATTGATTTCTTGTTTCGTCTTAATACAGTCATTAGACGCAACACCCAGCATGGGACATACACGGCTGTTGTATCTTTTAAATTCAAGTTTTTAGAAATTGGCGTTTGACAGGTTCTACTTATTAATTTTCTGAATAATTACAAGCGTTTATATCTACCCGTACAGAGGTGTATTATCAACTTCACCTTTTATCACATATTCCCAGCGTGAGAATAAATCATGCCAACAATGTGTACAATGTCCTTTACAGTTTACGGTCGGAGATTAAAACACGTAACCCCTCATCATCTCCATCGTCGTCATCGTCAACAACTACAACAAAAACGACCACAACAACGTCAACTAACGCCGATCACCTTCGTAAATTTGGTTGACATCGTCATCATTGTCGATTTGTATAAATGAGTATAGCACATGACAAGGAACATTGTCCTTACCCTTGATATGAAAACTTACACCCTACATATATGGTCCACTCTGTGTAGTACGTGTAGTCTTTCCTGGTATACATGTAACACTTGTTTTATGTACATACCTAACAGATCCAATTTGACAGGTGATTCATTTCTTCTCATGTTTACTCTACGTCCCTTATTTGTCAATTATCTGAAAACATGTTCAACAAAAACACACCGATCATATCTATTCAAAAGTTTAATCACTAAATCCCCCTCAAAAAGATACAATAGATTATAAAAATAAGCAAATATTTTGAAGATGTTTAACTGGGCCATTATTGTTCACCTCTTTCGAAAGGTATATAGATATAAAGGAATGACATATACTGCTATGTCGGTGTTAACATATTCTTAAGAACAATGTTTGATTTGATAGCAAATATAGATAGATAAATTTGTCAATTTGAAGAAGAGAATTTTCGATTTTCACTCGCGAGTATATTTGCTTAAGCTTATCGTGCGTGTGTTTCTTTCACAAACGGTTACGGAAAAAGTGTAACTGATTTCTCATTCATTTTCACCTTAAGGATGTACTTGACGCTATCTGGCTATCTCTCAGATTATGTGTTTATTTATACACGTTATTTATTTTACAAGGCGAAAGTTACACAACTTCAAATGAATTGCTTAGCTCTCATTCACACAGCTGGAGGCGTGGTCTGATAATTTTGTGTCGGTTTGTCACCAGATTTCGCGACTCAGAGAGAAAAAAGCCACTATTCAAAGAGTCTATGAGGTGTAGTTGGTTTGAGCCTCAATGTGATACAGCGCTCATAGGGAATATGGGTTATAAGGTCAATGAATCAAAAGCTAATATACTTTAAGAAACACTGGGATAACAGTTGTTATACGCGGACATTAACTGCAATCTCTATACTACACCAGAACAAGAGGTCGAACTCCAAAGAAAACAGAGTCATTATATGCTGCTATGGTGCGGGAAACATATATTTAAGATTTGGCCCGCGTCTTGCTTATTGCCGAGGAAAGTGTAGGATGGTTTGAACGTATGAACTTTGCCTAAACGCGCTTATCTTTCACAAGAAGCCAAACGTGTTAAAAGTATTTACAACCATTAAATTGTTCTGCCATAAGTTAAAGTCCCCATATATCTTCTCATAAAAGCCTTGTTGCTTAAGGACCGTCCTTTCAGCATAGGTAATTTAAATGTATTTTGTTTTGTATCCGTTAAACCTGATACATACCAAAACTATTGCTTGTACCCTCTTGTGCATTGAGAGTTATCGCAATACATCATTCAATGTACCGGCCACCTATATGCATATACACCATTATTATATACATGTTTTAGTATTTGTTTTCTTTATTTTACTTAATCGCATACAATCTGTGATAAATATGTCTTATATGTAGACTGAAACTCCGAGAAACGTAGCAATGAACGTGTCGGTGTTTGTACAGCATCGTGTGCGGAAAAGGACAAGACACTGATCCAGAAACAGTGGCTATCTAGCAAGTGTTCTCACAATATGCTCGACTATTCATTTAGCCATTCAAATCAGCATGACGACATAAATGAAGTACATTGTCTACAAATGGCCTGCTTTAAGAATTAGAACTTCGGATCTAAAACAGTATGCATACGTCTTAAAAGCATCTTCAGTTCTTCAGACGTTCTGCTTTCTGTCTGCCTAATGGGCTGAAGACACATTTCTAGGTCCTACTAAACACTTGAAGAAAATTAAGCTTATTACTGGTAACGAACGAAAGAAAACGCCTTAATAGAACATCATCGATTAAGTTATAGGACTATAAAAGACGTTTTGTTGTCATTTGGAAGTTGTCGGTGTTTGTCGGTTTTTACCAAAGGAGCTAATCCGCTATTATCAATTACATATCCATTACTGTATAGAGGGAACCATATTGCTGGCAAATTCGTCTTAACAACTGACAGCTCAAATAAACACGATGTTAAGCTATGGACTGTATTGAAAGGACCAGAGATAGTGTTAAAAGGCGATAAGTAAACGGTCTGACATCGATTAGGCATTTCACATCCAGTGTTAAGTGTGATGGCTAATCCCCTACATGTTCAACAATTGTAAATGAAAAAAGTTATGTCTGTCTTTACATTTGTCCATAATCTTCATAAAGCGCTGTGCTTGAATTTATCTATCCAACTAATCTGAAATTATTTTTAGTCACTGTTTTAAATATGTTGTTGATTAAATATCCCTGTCGAAAGCCTTGATGGTCAGGATGTGGGACATTGGGGGAAGGGTGTCATTTTTAAATGGTTTTGTTTATTTTAGTGTTTTACCATTGACAACACTTTATTGGAATTCCTATTAATGTTTTTGTTTAAATAGAACTCTTCTTATTAGTATTGCTAAACAAGTTCAAAATAACAATTCAATTTAATGTTAAAAATAAAGAGTTCAAAGATCGTATGAATGTGATATGTATTTTAGTGTTTTTAAAGTGTATTTAGACATCGGATAGTGTTTTGTTGTTTCCATCTGTTAATAAACATGTGTTGATATAAGTAATATTTTGAATTCAAAACATTTATCATAGCTATATATTTATGAAATGAAACACGTGAATATCTTCGTTGGATACCCCGAGCATTGATTCACAATAGCTAAACATCACAGTTACGTCTGACGTTTAACCACAGTGTTTAAAATTGCGCCAATTCAAGAAAGTTGCTTTTACCAGGTGCCTTTGTTATTATTGAACTCATGTATGCCGTGTTCACTCCCAAGTGCCAATGTATCCAAAGGAAATATAAAATGTGACGTAATGGAACCCTACCACACTAATGCATGGAATGAAAGAAACGGTTGTGACATTGTTTAGTTAAAGATAAACTCTAACCAATGCCGGTACGATAAAATGGCGACAGTGCATTAACATTTTAGGACGGACGCCGTAGAACAATTGGTACAATGACATTACAATCCGTAACATCTTGGATAGCACTGACGGACAATATTCTGCTATTTCCGGAGTTTACCCTTAAGTCCATTGACACATCTACTAGTTCCCTGATTCATTACTGTCCATGTAAGGGAGAATGTACAATGCAGAGAACCAGTTAACTATGACACTAAGCCCGGCATTTAAACTATAAAAAGTCTGAATTGTAACACGTTAATGTGAGTAAACAAGCCATGATTTTTCTCATTAGATAATAAAGAAAGTACCCACCTGTTCACCTGTCCACCTGTCCACTAAACTTGATCCTAACGAGCGGGCTATTTAGAAATGGACCTTTATATTATTTATTGCATACACATTTTGAAAACATTATACATAAAAACAAACAAAATTCGAAACTTAATTCTTTTTTAACCCATGTCGTCGTGTTTTTATTTGCCTACCTTTATACCCTTTAATGATATACAAAGAAACCTCTTTTCATCGTCCGGTTGATGGTTCTGTCATACACAAGTTGTTGTGTGATTGGTGTATAAACAATATCTTGTTTAGCACAACGACGGACAGTTTTGACAGTATTTGTTTTGCATAACTATTATGTGTTTGCACATATACACGACATTGCAGATGTTGACAGTATTTGTTCTTCACCATTTTTAACAATGTTTGGCGATAAAATACACCCAGAGCGCTTTACATTTATGTACAGTATTTAGTTTTGTATCTACAAGTTTGGATAAAGTCACATTGACATATAGAATGTTCATGCGGATATAGAGCTTTGGAAGGTGCCATCAGTGGACGTTATTCAAGTGTATCTGGATTTGTCAATGATCACATTAATGTTTCTGTTAGCACTGTTGCGTTGACATTTGGATATTGACAGAAGGTTGCATTGGGTCAACACGACTATCAAATGTACACCAATAAGTTAGATAGATATCATATGTACACACACATGCTTGCATATCACACACATATACAAACACAGCGTATTTGTATTTAATATTTGCACATAGAGTAGTAGATTAACCATTATATACATAGGTAGATACATGTTATCAACTGTTCAACTTTAATCGTTACAGGTACAAGTTGGTTTTATATTTCGATAACCATGCAAATAGTGATACGAACAGTAGTGTTGTTGTTGTTGTCTTAATTATATTTGTTTATATTTAATTAGACATGTATCTATAAATGTTCTATATTTATGTATACTTAATATTTATAAGTTACAGACATTACAAACAAACTAAAACAAACGTGTAGTTTCATCTGAGGCTGATTTAAACGACTAAATTTTTACCCATTTTGTGTTAAATTGTATGCCTTTGTGTATATTTGTTAAAACAATTTGGCAATAAAATAAGTTTAAACTAACTAGAATTTCTACGTTCTATAGAAAAGAAAACACCCGTCAAATGAGCAATACCGTTGTTTCAATATTTACAACCAGCCTAGTGTAACAGCAATATGTAAAGAAAAGTCCCTTCATTGTATTAATAAAGACAAACTTGTCTTAACAATTGTGTCGTTGTCGTCGTCTTTTATCAAGTATTTGTAAAGTAGTATGCATTGTCAGTGAAGCTTTTTTTATTTTTATAATAGTTATACATGTACATCAGCTTCTGTACAAAACGCATCTATGTCCACTCTGAAATGATACATGTACATCCCCAACCCATGCACTGACCACAAGTTCAATATCTTGATTATAGTCAAATACATACCTGATACAGTTGTATATACAGTTAACAGTTCTCTCTAAATACAAAAGACAATTTTGTCCATGAGTATTCATAGCACATATACACATACTACATTTTGACTTCCATATATTTCCACAAACATACATGGAGCATGACCGTGCCTGGGTCTGCAGATCATTAAGGAGCGGGGGATCACGGTTGCCATCGGGTGTGCCTTCTGTCGCCTCTACTAGTTTCTCAAACTCTTTGTTTTATAAAGAATTCGGACTTCTCGGCGTCGTGGTCCATTCAAAGGGTTTTGTACAGGCCCCTGTTTTGTATGAATACTAGTTTCCTATTCAATGTTACCGATATAGTGAAAGAATGGGTTGAAATAGAGCATTGAAATGAGAACTCGATAATATGTTGATAATGGAATAGCCGCTTTTAGACCGATTTCTAAAATCATTGAAAATAATCAAGTAGCGGTGGATTTGTGCGATACCTAGTGTATATGTTATATCTATTCCCTCAGATACGGTTGTCGGCGTGAGTATATGCCCGTTGTTTATTGATTAGTCCCACGGCTTTCATTATATCACTGAGCTGGGTTCGGCTGTCACATGAAATTTATAAATTACAATTGAAATAAGGCTGACAATAAATAATGACACTGTATCGCTGCGACACTTTTTTCTCTGTTCATTTTTTCTTTCTCTCTGGTTGTATTTCCTGTCTGAACAGAATGAAATCAACGCTTACTGAACATAGGCTTGAACGTTGCATTTATGAAGTGTTTACGAATTCGAGCAGATGACATTTATTATTACACATTTCAAGAAGATGTAAAAAATACTCATTTGAAACGTTTACACGTCAACAGGACAGCACGGACAATGGCTTAACATAATAATAATAATAAAACACAAGTAGTTTGAAGTTGTTTTATCAAAGTTTTAAATTTCATTGTGATTCTTTTTTACAACTGTTAATCTCTTCCAGGATCTTCCCAAAACACAATCGGTATCCGGGAACACTTGTGTCCAATGGAACAACGACTAACTGCTTGTTACCGGTACCGGCGAGAATGTATCCTGTTTAAATGTTTTTTTATATGTTTCTTTTTTCTACTGTAGATCAAATTTTGCCATTTTCCTTCCTGTTTTCCCATTTGCTTGTTACCGTTTTACCCATCTACGTTTATCCTTTGTTTTCGGTTATTGCCGTCTTGAACACACATTTCGTTTGAATATGAACCTGTTTATGACCATTTGAGGCGTTGTTAAGTTGTCGTTCTTGTATCTAGAAGGTCACAACTCTTCGACATATGCATGCATATATATATATATATTGTTTCAGTTAATACTATTTGTTTAAAAATAACTATTGTTACAACCACTCGATCAATATTATTGTCCAAGTAACAAATTCTGACTTAGTTTTGTTTGGAAAATGTAGGGCTTTGTTCCGCCGCTTACAACGTGTCCTTGCAATTGCCTGACCTCTTACGTTTGTCAATAATTTCACCAATACGAGCCCAAACGACCACTGTCAGGGTTCGCGGGTATTTTTTTGTTTAACGCTGCAATGACCGTAGTATCACCATACTTTTGACAGGATTCTTTGGTTTTCAACAAGACATTCAAACACTATGACACGTTAATCTTCAAGGTTCTAAAGAACCAATCCGACCTTCCTCAGTTTTCTTTGATTACCTGTTTGCAGACGACTTATAGTGGATTGTTTCGAAGAGATAGGAGGATTTTTGGAAGAGACACTTGGAGAGAAAATGTATAAACCGTGTTAAACATAACATTAAGGTGTTCCGAATATTAGTCGTTGGAAGGTACCTTTGCAAATATGACAACCTTGGTTTGGCACCATTTGTAAAAAATATACGTTAGGCATGTTGTTTTCGCCAAGTCACCATGAAATAACACACCGTCGTAGTAACTTATACTACACGTTACTTCTTTACAGACGTTGTTGAAGGTGGATAATTGGCCTTTAACTGAACATCTTGTCCATAGGTGAAACTCTTATACGATACTACATGTATAAAAGCACAATGTCTTTACTTCTTTCCCTTTCTTACACTGTTGAATGAGTATGCTACCATTCAATATTTCACAAAAATAGTAGTGTATACCTTAAAACAAAGGGCTGCGTAAACATCTCCCCCACACGCATCAGACCCTCATTGTGGAAAAGCCCATGTCTCAACTACTTGTCAGAAAAAGGGCTCAGAAGGGGCCCTTGAACTACGAAAACGAAAGCTGTTCAAAGGGACTCGTAGATAATCTTGATTTCAATATGCATTTCAAACGTTAATCCACCTGACTATGTTGAATCCACGACAGCTTAAGCACTTTGTCTTTGTTTGAAGATCACCGAACTTGTTCTACGTAACAAACATAAAGTTCAGATTTCTTACACTTTCAGCGAGGGGGTGCGTGTATATGGATAGTTTATAGTGCACTGAAGAAAAACTGTATGCTGTAAAATAATATTTATAGACCATCATGATATATACTTTCTTACATGAACACGTTTATAGGTGGCATGACTATGTTTGCAGTGTATGCCTCGGGACATTTAAAATATGTGATGGTAAACTTGTTCAATGATTTTGATCTGAAAACTAAATTCGAACACAAAAGAAAATCAAATATAATAGGATCAATCACCATGGAATCCTTGGCCGATTTCCAAGATTTGATCTTCATAAAAACGCATTATGAGCTGAACACAGTATTTATTTGTTAGTTAACCAAAGTGTATCGTCTTGTTCCGAGTATATAGTTCTGAATGTTACAAAAAGACTCACAAATCAATGTCCGAACAGGTTTAAAATGCGGAAAAAGCTTGGATTTATTTTCCAAACACACCCTTGCAGATAGACGTACGATGTCCGTTCCATTGTTCCCTCCAGAGTTCTCCAATATGTCGTCTTCAATAAATAACACATATTTACAACACAATAATTTCCATTCTGATACAGCCTCAAGTTATGACAATAAAATTTTGTTTCTTTTGAAAAACTTCTCGCCTCCAGACTGAAGAGTATTCAAGAGCAGGTAAATGGGTTCACAATCGTCCATAACGCGTTTATGACCCTGGGCAGATTTTGATTACTGTTTTATGGCCTAGATTATGCAGTAATAAACATGCTGGAATCCAAGAAGTAATGGCCGTTGAAAGCGCGGTTATTGTTTTACAAGAGCAGAGTAAACAATGTGTTCGGGTAGACGGGTTGCTAGTAGACGAGTATCCGGATATGTTCGCTGTTCGTGCTCAAGTTCAACGGAACCACATCACTTTGTTCTTTAAATGGTGACTATAAAACGTCATTTGTGGTAAAGATGGCAAAAACATGTTACATTCACGGGAATTTAAACTTCGATATCCTTTGTTTACAAATCATACATTGGTATACACAGAGTGAGAGGTTTCTAACAAGACTAGAGAGAATGAAACACCGCTAGTATGTATACACAAAGTACGATATTGCTTGAACCATAACAAACAATACACATGATACATGTACACAATGTATATGATATCTAAAATGATAAAGATATTAAACATGTGATGCAAAACTACTCTCACTTTCCCTGTATTCTCGTTAGATGGTTCAAAATCCCTTAGAGGGAAAAGAGCGCCTACAATTTGGGTCATTCCATACTCGTCGCCAACTGATGGCGGATGTACATATCCCCTCAACCCAGGATTGCTTAGTAAGGTAGGGGCTAATTTATAAAGTGTCATACCGAGGTAGCTAAGGCCACACTTCTTTTACAAGATATAGAGGCATTACAAAACAGTTTAACCGCAATGATTAGTGTATATGCTCAAGTTTTACATGTACACACTGAAATACACTCATTATACGATGATGGGCTATCTATGAACAACTCATGTGTTGGTAGTCTTAATATGTATGACAAACAACTCTCAACAGTTCAAGGCATTGTAAAACAGGCACACACAAAGTTAAGGTATATGTGGTAGACATTTAAAGGCACAGTGAGTAGATTGTTTTAACATATGTTAGACAAAACTGATCTTTACTATGCTCTATGTATATGTGTGTTTATTGACTAGAAACTATAAGAGCAGTCAGCTTCATGCGTATGGCATTGAGTTACAGACTATGTTAATGTAAACCAAATTGTTACCTATATCAAATGTGAACTCTCATATCACCCTACGTATCTTTTAGGGAGTATGCTAATATATGTATCACGTAAATGTGAGTTTGATCTTGACACATATGTTCTCTTTGATGTTAATACTTGTAAAACATACGGAACGTGCTAGACTAAGTGTGTCCTTATTGAATGCTATTAAGTGAATTGACTTATGGGTTAATATAACTACAACACATATACAGTAAAGCAAACGGTGGTTTACATATCTATGTTTTCCTTAACGGTAGCAACATCTAGTCAATCAGGCATGTGTATAACACACACACGTGTTTCAGATTTTGGGCAAAGCAATAAGTGTTTGAAAGCATAGACTGACCGTGGAAGGTGGAGAAACATTGAGCGTAAATATACCATGTGACGTTTATATTACTAACATTTGCAGAACCTTCTCTTATCAGTTTTTCATTGACTTTAAAATCGCTAATTTCAGCTTTCCTAAACTCTTGTTTATTGAAGTGAATATCTCTTTTACTTTACTATATACGTAGTAATTGGCACACTCTGTTAACATTTTATTCACTGAAGTATTACACACACACTAATTGTCCAATGCTACATGTGTTATTGTAATTAACAACCCTATATTACCTAACCCAGCTTACATGTATATATCTATACCTCCAATGATGATGTCACCTGATGAAGAAGGGAACAACGTTGACAAAAATAAGGAGGAAAAAAATGCAAGACAAACAAGTGTAGTAGTACATGTTGAACAAATATTGAGAAGTTTGTGTATACACTTTGATTGGGGGGGAGAGAGAGGGGAACCTAAACAAGCGTTCAAAAGCAAACACTTGCATGTTCAAATAAGATGGTCGCAATACAAATATCTTTATCAGGGAAATTGTTGGTGTCTGTTAAACAAGTGTCTGGCTGATTTTTAAACTCATTTCAAACTTTGTCATTGGATTAACCAGTACGTAACTATTCCCAGCATTTCTCTTAATGTTTCAACCGTGATTTTGAAAGTGTTGCTAGTGTTTTAATTGTCTGTATAATTGTTTCAAAGATGTGAACCGTGTGTGGAGTAAATGTTCATATATGTCAGCGTACAAGCGAGGTCGAGCAAGTTTTGTTGACCTACTTTGTGTATCTGTGTATTATGATGTGTTTAGACGATCCAAGATTGTGTTGAACAGTCTGATGTGGATAATATACCCCTATACGAAGTCGGGTACATTTAAGTGTGTGTATGAAAAGAGCTATGTTGTACATTATGAGTTGTAGTTGAATATAGCTTTAAAGTATGTACTTAATGCTCGCACATCACTCTTCTGTTTCATTAATTACTATCAAAAATTTAAACTCACATTACTTCCTTATGTTCAATGTACTCGTCATTTTTTTTTAATGTAGGCTTGAGTTTGTTATTAATTTCGATTTCTTATACGGTTGTCCTTTCAAACAAAGTTCTTGTAGTTTGTATATTTTGAAGAATTACGCGGTGTTTCAAATATAACATATTCAATTCCATCGGTTCTTTAAGGCATTTTTGTCTTGTAGAAAATGGGTATACTATTCATAGCCTATTTATGAAGATTAAAGGATTCCATGAAGTTCTTATTGATTAGTACTTTGTATCATTTTTCGAATTGTAGGACACGCATTAATACCGGGCTATGTTACGTATAAATCTATGTTGATCCACAATTTATATCTAGTGAAGATATTATTTAACAATGATTAAGAAACGGCTTTCTGGGGTGCCTAAATCAGCACAAAATCATTATTTTAAAGGGTTCCTTTTTCTTGTTTGAAGATTGTCTGTCTAGTCTGTGAGTCTATTTTTAAATACTTTGCGCGTTAATTACCAAATGGTTTGTAAAAGGATATACTTCGGAAGAGAAAACAAAACACATATTTAACTTCACACGGCAACATCATATAACCTGCTTGTTTGTTCCAAGAAAACAGTATTCATCACAGAACGCAAAGAAGTCGATCACGTTTTTGTTTTAATATAATTTATGTATGTTTTTGATTCGTCCATATGAGTTTGATATACAAGGCAGTTTTTCATGTTTTCCTTGAAGTGATAGTCATATTTCTTAATTCTCTTTCGGCAATTGTTTCAGTTTTCCTATCTTTCATCATGCACCCAGTCTTGTTGTTGATATTGTTCATGTGTTATATTGTCTTCAATTGTAAACTTTTGTAATAAACATGAAAACAAATTTAAAATATGTTTTTTGTTCGTTTGTGTTTATATATTCATGTTCGTGTGTTAGTTTGCTAAAACGTATACATAAAACCAGTAGACACTACATGTATCACAACAATACTTTAAATACAAACCCTCGATGTGTTATACATATCAGCCACTTGGTAACTAGAACGAGTACATCATGGTGTGTGAATCGTAATACCCTTACATAGCCATACATAATATACAAGTATATACCCGAAACTGAACATAGAACCAATCATTGAAATAAGGCAAACTCACAAACATGAACAGAAAGGAAACAATGTGCTTGTACTGGTGAAAAACGGGGATAACATAAGCTGAATATACACACCATGTAAACATTAAAGGTGGACTTTCGCTCAA
>ENA-OREC01000046-OREC01000046.1-marine-metagenome-genome-assembly--contig:-NODE-46-length-27093-cov-13.810631_pt1 | contig 27093 bp, 6 predicted proteins | sample MGYA00248626_ERZ508543 | MGnify/ENA primary metagenome ERZ508543 (study PRJEB26211, sample SAMN05518279) | marine metagenome | isolation source: Puget Sound, Washington, USA | host: Bankia setacea | place...
GTATTGAAGTCACCCAGTTATAACTATATTTTAATTGTATTTGGTATTGTTCATGTGTGCCTATTTTTAGCCTTACATTTAGATTAAGTCAGTGCATATAAAAGCAAATTGGAAATGTAATTCACTGGCCAATACAAACCGTTTGAAATACTTGTGCGTGATACCTTTGCTATTGATGAGCTAATAAAAGCATACAGAGAGGTTTTCTCACTTAGCAAAAATGAAACTGCCAGATATTTCTAAACAATGTAACAGCTTGATAACTATATTTGGATTGTTTCCTTACTTGCAAGACTGTTACAACCGGTTTGTTTCAGCGCAAACTAGATATAGACAAATTGAAAGCAAATCTGGGAACAAAGAGTGATGTGAAAAATAACTTTATACTCCATGGTAGTTGTAGAAAGCTGAGAAAGCTACAAAACACATCTCTTCAAAACACTGATTATAACATACCTGCGTGATTCTATCTTTGATCTGTTTACTGACTATTCTCACATCTTCTTCTAACAGGAAACCAGATTTTACCTGTAAAACACAAATAGTTCAAATTAACGTACTATTCATGTCAACTAAGTTACTATATATACACATTGGTGAGCTTTGTATTCTGCAAGTTTGCTCTTTACCTTAAGGGATCCTTACCTGGAAATACTAAATGTTGGATTGATATTCTATGTGCAGTTTATTTAAATATACTGGTTGGTATATAACTCATTCATAAAGACACAGTGACAACACTTAGGAAATAGCTGTTTAGGTAATTGCTTATCTTCCTCACTGTTCTAATACAAGGGTAGATATCTTTGTCTAAATCAATTCTTTACATTCATTTACAATAAAAGTACTATAATCTTCTTATTATTCAAACTATTTTTCTTTAACCTTTCTTCACTTTTTGTTTGATTGGGATTTATGATACATGCCTAATAACATGTTGAAGAGTGACAAAGATGTTTTTAAACAGCATTTACATTACGTCATTATCTTTAAATTCCATTATTTTGATCTTCCTCAAAATTGTACTATTATATTACAGCTTAAAAAAACTACATTTGTGTGAATGATTCTTTCTAACCAATCAGTCACACTTCAACATACGAATCACATGTCCATGATTTTTTTTCCGGTTGACGTTGAACAATTACGTATCATCAAGTATGAACAAAAAACCCTAAGTACCAAATTGAACAGTACTTAAACAACTCTTAATAACTTCCACTTAAACTTTGCTAAACATTAATGATACATGAATTAGAGCATGAGATGCCTAATATGGTATGGATAGAAGTTGTGGTTGACTGAATAATGCATCTCGGTTATTTTCAAATATTTCTATTACAAATACCACTGCTTTTTTGTACTGGGTATCTATTCTAAGCATACTTTTGAAATCATGATTTCTGTTTTTGTTCACAGAATAATTTATAAGTAAGTTTTAGAAATCACGACTGTGAGTGTCAAATGACTAATCGATGGCGCAATTGGGGAATGTACCTATGCTGATTTCATATTTAGGTAAAATTGTGAAAGTTTGGACTCTGAAGCATGCTCTTTATTTCATCTACTTTACAGGGGTACAAATAAGAATTTGAAAACGTTCTTGCAGGCTAAATTAGTATTTAAACTTGACTGACAGCTCAGTTTTTACATGCTAATCACTTATCCTCAAATCTTCTAAAAGACTAATACAATATTTCTAAAGGTAGAGAATTGTTCACCTCTCAAAAAGGCAAGCATGAACAGTTCAGCTCAAACTTTGTCTGCTAACTGTAAAAGGGTACATTTAGGGGCTGCTATAGTTAACATGGAGTTTTCCTCAGAGTACAATTACAACGTAGATGTTTTGACATTTCACCTTAGGATGAAACAAAGCTCACCATTTCTTGAGCAACCTCCTCCGGGGCATCACTGTTCAAGTCAAAGTCAAACTGAATGGCCTCATTTTCTTTATGCTTGTCTTTCCTCTTTCTGAAATAGTAACATAGTATATTGTACTCTGGTTTCAACCTAATTTTAATTATTTATAAAGCTACATTTCTATCTAAACATTGAACTTTTTGCCATTTTGTTATCAATGCTGATAGTATTGAATCCAACCTATATACTACAAACATGTGCTTAGACTTAAGTTTGACATTCTACAACAATATACTGATATAACTTTTGATATTTAGATCTAAAATGTCATACCATACTTGTAACATATTAATGTACTGTTAAGTTTCTAGTTTTCCAAAAGGTGAACAAGTCCTGTATGCAAGGAAGGGGTGTTCATAGGCTACATATGTGTTATACTGGGATGTACAAACAGACGTATGCACGCACCAGCCTATTTAATTCCCTTCAAGACACAGATTTGATGCAAAATTAACTTGAATAATGGAGAAAACGTATCAAAATCAACTATAGCTTTCCATACTTGGGGTCTACTACACGAAGGCGGAGTTGTATAGTGTTGGTTTGTTCCTCCTCTTCTCCAAATGCAAGCTCCACTTTAAGTCCAGTGTCCTCGAGAAAGAAGTCATTTTGTAATAACTCCTTCAACGAAAATCTGCAAAAAGTCAACATACATTATTGCTATGTGAACCAATATGGTTTTTTGTTTGTTGGGATAAGTCCACTTATCTGCAGTGTTTTAGTTACTGCATTGTGGTCAATGAATTTACAAATCTTCCTGGACAAATAACCAGTACTAGGCTATATTCTGAGTTAGTAACTTGCTGTGGATTTGCATGACCTCGAGTACAACAGCCACACTAAGTAAACAGTGAAAGTAGAGAGGTATAATTTTAGGGTGTTTAGTCGCTATGAAAGTAGCAAGCCAGTTCAATCCACTCATGTTGAAATGTGGTCTTAATTACGTGAAGGTCAAGTGTTTTGTCACCACTACTGAAAAGGACTGACACATTAAGAAGAGCATCACTGGCTATTAAAAACTGTGGTGATTATATAGACCACAAGGAAGTATGCCAAGACTGATGGATATCTTTTTTCATTCTGAGACATCAACAAAATCTGTAACCATTACCTCCATGAAATAAGAACCAAAACGCCATTTGAAGAACTCTTTCAAACTAATACTAGACTGACTGACAAATTTTGTGCTTTCAGGAAACATGTGGAAACAGATAATTGTGATGGGAAGAAAAATACTGGGAACTTCCTACATATATAACTTCTACGAAACTTAGAAAATGTGTACAAGGAAGAAACTGGACACTTGAACTCTGAGCAGATGACTTGCATATTGTAGACACCTTTTAATAGCAAATGTTTAATTTCGTTCCCCAGTTTTTTTACAACATACTTTTTACAAGTAGAACTATTTCCTATTACACATCATAGAAGCATCTCAAAGTCAAAATAACAGAATAAAAACTTGAATATTGTTTTGCAAATCTCAGGTATAAAAGGGTTTCACTTTGTTGTTAAAGAAATGTCTAAAAGCCATTCAAAGTCCAACATTTTCAGGAAACTTTAAAGGTTGGGCAAGGCAGATGAGGGATTGGGTTAAATCGATGTAATATTTTTAAGGTGTTGCATATTTTGGTGAAATTAAGATCATGGCGGGCGTTTAGTTTAAAGAAATAATCACACTCCACAAATCAACCCCATATCTTTAGACAAAACAGCAAGCATATTGAATGAATCTTTAAAAAATTGCCAAAATTGTGGTAGAATTTTGACATATGTTTTAATGAATCAAATACCTTAAATGAGACCCAGTTGATAAGACATGGTAAACAAGTAGGAGGGGTTCTGTTGATTCAAGATCCAAAGTGTACAGACACAGACAATATCTATAGCCTTAACATAAAAACAATCTACTAAATTAAACAGCCATATGACCTACATTACATATTTTTATCTGTACTTCAATATATGTATCTTCTAGAGAAAAAACCCTCAACAAAACAAGTTAACACTGACCTATTTGTCTGTTAAATAAGTGTAGATCTAAAAGGTATTTAATGAATAATGGATTAGCGGGTTTTATAGTTTATGTAAGAGTGTGTGGAGAAAGTGTGATAAACAAGATAGTCTAAATATACAGGACTAGATATTGGTTAAAAGGCCAAAGAAAAAGAAGTCCTTATTTACAAGTCAACAAAAAACATGGAAAACAACGGAATCATCTATGAGCAAGAGTAATTTGTGATTTTTTGTAAAGTTGTCTTAAATGAAAGTCAACTGTAAATGTCTATTGATACTACTGGCTGTTAACAAACAGTATCAATCATTCCTTAAATAACTGGTACAGTAGAGTAAACAAGCATCCTTTTACTTATCAACCAAAACAAGGAAAATACACTCTCACTGACAACTTCCCAAGTTTTACAGTTTTAATTACTGTTAAAGCCTAAACTTATATTCAGGCCACTTAATTCATTTTCTGTATTACACTGTTAAAGTATCTCTAATTGTTGTATACATACCTCTGGCCTTTTTTGTTCCTTATACAACCTTCAATGATTTCCTTGATATCTGTATTGTCTACTTTCTCAAAGGCTTCCGGAAGGACACCCTGTAAAATACATTGATAAATATTCACACTAATGTTTATTAAGTCTCATTTATACCATCACACCTACAATGCATATCAACATATAACGCCATACTTTAATCAGCTTCATTTTACACTCAAATCATGAGAATGTAACTAGTTACTTGAATCTTTATATCACATTATATACTAGGATCGGGGTGATTTCACACTTGGTTCTAACACTAGCCAATTGTCTTGCCCTTTAGTTTGGCAAGATCTGTGAAAGAGTTCACATAACATAACCTACATACAGTTAATGGTTAACATAATACTTGTTTTATGTGAGACTTGGTGTAGCATTTATCCTTCATATCAAATTTGACTTCTAGAAAATATAAGTGAGCAGGTGCATAAAAACACTGGTGCTATTTTCACACTACAGTAATGGAAAGATGGAAAGATTCTTTACTTTATATATATTTATAATCTCACACATTTGGGATATTTTGACATAAATGCCTCAAAGCTACCATACATTTACTGCAGCCTTTAAATAGCTTAACTTGAATTATCCAAAAACAAGTGAAATTTTAACATGGAGAACACCAACTTCCAATTAAATTGTTGCTATTACTGTTCCTGTGCTGAATTCTGGACTCAGTAAAGGCGATCACGAGATCAACATAACCCTGCATCATGAGCCTATCTGCTTATAATGATGGAAAGATATTTTGTCATCATCATTATTGCCATCATCATCATTACCGCAACATCATCATGTCCAAATGTCTTACCTTCTACACAGACTTCAAAATGACCTATAGGAGCTGATCTAGGGTGCTTTTGTCTAGGTTAACCTTTTTGATTTAACACTATGCCTTACATGAGCAGACCAAAAGATCTAACTCTTGACTAGTTACCAATCTCACATTAACCTGTCTAGTCAAATTTTGTTTTGTTTGTTTGTTTCCTCCATAAAACCTAATAGGTTTATGCACCACAAAATTTGCATAATACATAAATGTTAAGCCTGATTTTAACAAAGAATCTACTCGATTAGAAATGTATTGACTGTTGCAGATTTATTTGTCATTATAACAGTACGTTTTTATACAACATAATGCAAGAAAACTTCAATAAGTGTCACAAGTGATCTTCAGCAGAAACCTGTGTGTTTCATGTGCTTTTTGTCTTATTTATGAGAGATTATTAGCGTTCAAAGTTATAGTACTATATGGTTGGAGATACCTACACTAGTAACCTTCTTATAAATTTGTGCAGCGTTAGTGCACTCCTTGTACGGATACTCAGACGTTGCCATTTCAAGCATACACATTCCAAAGGCATACACATCCACAGACTCGTCATAATGCTCCTCGTACATTTCAGGGGCCATAAACTCTGGAGTACCTTAAATTTACAATAAGACGTTGGGAGTCTTTTGTTGTTCCAGTCACTGCAAGGAGAAACCAGGGAGGGCAAAGGTTAGTTATATGTTCTCAGCCGACTCTCGTCTCATGTAGGTAGCGGAAAGTATACAGTGCACTGGTCTTGTTTTTAAGTTATATACGGTACCTTGTTCTTTATGTTATATATGGTACAAATCACTTTTCAAATTATTAAACACAAGTATCTTCACTCTACAACACTCAATGTCAAAACTGAACTTTAATATGTAGACAGAACATACATCGATCCTCATTATTGCGAAAACATATTTGGTAGAAAAGAAGCTCACTTACCCCCATTTGCTATTGAAAGAACTGAAATCAAGCTGACAGTTAACTACATTCATAACGTGAACACAGGAAAAATAGATGATTGTATTAAGTTGATATTACAGTAGGGATACAGAATTACAATATACTTGAAACAATTCTCTTATCAAGTAGATCTAGAAACTGTCAAACAAAACTCCTAACTGTATACTTTCCACTACCTCATAAGAAATATAGCTGAAAACAGTTCAATAAAAGATAAGTTATTATATCTAACTATTGTAACTTACCTCTCCCTCACCTTTATACAATCATACAAAAAACATCACTATACATGTATATGGTTTCATAATCAAAATATCAAAGACATCCTAACAATAGTGTGTAAAAAACATGCACTCATAAAATATCCAAGTACATAACATATCATAATCAAATGTATGCAGTAACAATGAATCGCAAAAAAATGTCAAATATGTGATAATTATATGTACAAGAAAATCAAAGTATAACATAAGTATAACATAAGTATAACACAGTTCCTAAAGAGAAAAGGGTAATATAATGCTACTGTTAGTATATGGGATGTAAAATGTTTGAGAAAAATCAATGAGCATTTCTATAAGAGTTTGAATAGCCTTTTACGAGCTTGCTTATACAATAAACCAATATATAACAGTTGTAAACCTGTATATTAAAGCAGTAGACATTTGATATTGGGAAGTAGATCTGAAAAATAATTGGCGTCAGCAAAAACTTACCTTATGCTCACTGTGGTATATATAACAAGATGTCACAAAGCCTGCTGAAAGAAAACCTGTTCCCAACAAATCAAAGGTTTCAGTGACATGAATACAAGTCTAGGTAAATGTACAGTGCATTTACAGCGACATAACATGTACACATACCTAATAACAAATATATACCATATATACATATGCTAGGAATGGTAAGCTAAGGGTTTTTAGACTTACCTATGACACTTTTGGCGAAGGATTTGTTCTTAAGGGTGGCAAGACCTAAGTCACCAATTTTCACAGAGCCTGTTGTACCAGTGATGAAGATGTTGTCACATTTGAGATCTCGGTGGATCACAGGAGGAGTACGTGTGTGCAGATAGTACAAGCCTTTCAAGATCTGACGGCACCAATTCTTCATCACCTTCAGGTTGATCTTCTTAAACCGCCGGATGTACCTGAAAATATACAAAAATACATGTCTAACCTATTCAAACTGGACTGAACTGAACACCTTTCAAAACCATTTATATCTATGGATTTAGGTTTGGTGGGGTTCATGCCATTTACAACAGTATTAATATAATTTTAGTTATATAATAGCATTGAGTTAACCTAACCACATTCCTAGATAAATGAACCAGTACGTGGCCATTTTCAGCTACAAACCAACAACATACAAACAAATTGCCCAAGTAGTGGAGCAGTCTTATTTGTGTAAGAACGTGATGAAAGGAAAATGTTATGAAAAAGTGTGTTTTGATTGCTGTGTTTCTTTTATTTCTGAATGGTTTAAATAAATGAAGTGTTACTGTTTTTGACATTGTTTGATCAGCATCATCAAGAAGCACTAAAGACAGGGAGGGCATTCAACTGGTGTTTTTTTTTAACATAGTGAACTACCAGCTGAGTCTTGTATAATGCAAAATACATGTATATTGTTGTCAGCAAGCAAAACAAACTGTTGACGCACTGTACCCACGCCAGTCTGTGCCCTCCCATATTAACACAGTATTATTACAGTCAGGGAAAAGGTCACAGATCTTGTGAAAAAGATTTTAGACGACAGATATCAGTGCATCTAACATGGGTCATAACTTCAGGCAAGGTTACTGATGTTGTGGACTGACAAACAAATGAACAAGCGAAAACCTCTTTCAAAACACAAACATTCATATATATACAACGTCAGAGGACAACAGTTTGCACCACAATGTTACCTAGTTGTTCATGGTTGTTTCAAAAGTTTATCATTAGTAATATAGCTGTTATTTCATAATTCAAGATTACTTATTGACCTCATAAACAATGTCAACAATTTATGAAACATTCTTCTGATAATGTCACCAACCATTTATCACTGTGACATACTCTGTACTGGGCTAGAGGTAAAAGCAGCACAGCACTATCAACCAAGTGTACACAGCAGTAATATTGCATCATGTGAATATAATGATAGAAACTACAGCGAAACACCTTTAAATGAAATTCCTTGGATACCAAAAACAAACCTTTAGTCAAGATGGACTTTGGAAGAGAGAGGTGACTGTTTGAGGAGACTGGACATGGTTTGGAAATAAAGTAGCAAGGTTCAAAATGTTGAGATAGTGTGATGTACATGGGCTCCATGAGCATTTACATGCCAATGTAGCTCTTTAAATATCATAAACTTCACATAAGTTATAGCACCTATACAGCTATAATACAGGGGCTATAATGTGTTCTATAAGCAGACATCTGTTACAATGTCTCCTACAACTTTATGTAGTATTGTATGAGTGGGGCATACCAACATAACTATCTACAACTCGACTCTACTCAGTACAAGAGGCCATTGCCCTACTTCCATCATTGCTTCATATCTAGACAGACCAGACAGTCTATATAACAATTTTCTATGTCAACGTATTTCATCCAATCATTCGGGGTTAAACAGCTACTATAACACGTTTCAAGGGTTGAATGGAAAACTGCTGTAAAAGCTTATCAATTTCACACATTGTTACCACAGTTGTTTCTATCAATCATCAAATTTACTTGTTGAGATATATTTCTCCCAATACACAAACTGATAAAGACCATCACTGTATACCTATGTCCTGTATCCAGATACTTTCAAAAGAGTTTCTTTGAATAGGTGTCGAAATGTGCTAGATGGACACAATGAAAACCTCAAACAAAACATACTTATAGATAACCCCTGCAAAACCAGACAGCAGTACAACAATGCTGTAAGTGTTCAACTTGGATAAGAGCAGTGTTTTGCATTTCATGGCGGCTATTTATACAATACCATCTACCCAGGGAGCAATCCTTTGTTTAGAGAGATTTCTTGACTTCTTATACAATTTAGTTTGACAGGATAAACACATTATTGAGCCAATCAGTGTATAAATAAACTAAGAAATGTCATAGTGGTTATCTGTATATATATGCTAATCTTTGTAATTTATAGATTTAAACATAATTTCATGTCATTCAGCATGAAGGCTTCACAAATGTGCATCCGTATTTTTAAAGAATTATTGACGAAATACTACTGCATTTACTATTGAGAACCGGTGAAAGACCTCCACCTATTCCTCCTGATATCATTTTACATAAATTCAAACATGTAAAGTGAAACCAGTCATTTTACTGCTTTATAAAATATGCTTAAACATTGTTAGAAAGCTTAATGTGATATCATAATAGCTGGCATATTGTAAGAAATCTTAATGTGATATTTATAATAGCTTCTGCATAAAAAAGCGCCAGCTAAAATAGGTCAAAGTGTTTGACTCATTAGCTGGAAATGTTGGGAAATGGAGAGAAAAGTATATAAATGTAAATCAACTTAGAAAAACACCAGCAATGTGTATGGTTTATAGTAGGTTGCTTTTTCAGACAGATATATAGATATACAGATTTGCATGGGGGTGGATGGGGGCATACTGCTTTGGTATGTGAATTACTTGTGTGTTTTACGTCTCACTTCCCTAACAATGGTAGCAAACGATCAAACAACACCTTCACTTCAGGTCATTGGGCAGTCTCTACCTCCCAGTGTAAATATGGTAAATCAATACTTATTTGCAAGGTTGTAATTTGTCATGATTTGTTCACCAAATTTGTTTATGGCCTCTTTTAGTTTATATGATTAATACAGTTGAAATCTGCAATCAAAACAACAATAGAAATTTGGGAGCCAACAAAAGGTAGTCTTTATTGAAAATTCACCTTAATGACAAGACCTTATATTACTGTTAAAATAACTGTTGAACTGATATAAGACTACATGTAGTCTTGGATGCGACCCAATTTAAACTGTGTGCCGTCTTAACAGCTAAACACTAATGTATCAGAAAGGTTAGTTAATAAATTGCAAAATGAAGAAACAAAGACTAACACCAAAACAACTGACAAGGAAATACCTTTACAGTGTTGTGTTACATACTCATTAAGCGTACAGCAGTTACATACTCATTAAGTGTACAGCAAACAGTGTGTGGGGAGGTGGTCAGTAAGATGTTTACAAATAGTTGACAAACATTCCAACTGTGTCACTCAGCTGACCCATGCACTAGTAGTGTATATGTATACCTGGTGTTAAAGCAGATAGTTTTATGTGCTATTGAATAACAAAGTAGATAGAACTGTCTTGCATTAACCTCTTGATACGGTCTGATAAATAAACTAAGCCACTACGTACTTTACGGCTGTGAAAGTTTGTGTAGACATAACAATACAGGGAGTAGCTGTTCATTTCAAAAGCTCTTGACCAAATAAAATATTTCAACAGCGATTTTTGTCTGTGTTTTTTTCTCTCCCACTGTTCAAGATACACATCATTTGAAAGTATAAAAAGGCTTATCTGATAATCCAGACACAAGAATGTACAAGGATATCATTCATCTCAACAAACCTCATGAACTAGGAAGATAGGAAGTATGAATGTGAAAATCAAATTCGAAATCTTGAGTGAGGCCTTTATTTAAACATATATAATGAAAACAATTATTAAAAAGAAACTGAATAATTCATTACATATTGTCTGACTTGTACAAACACATGTATACATATTTGTCTAATCATGAACATACTTTGTTATGTAGACTATGCATTAATTTGAATAAACTCACTAATACCGTTATTTTATTAAACACATGAATGTTTTGTGTGATAGTCTGTTGTTATTTGGAATGGGATGCAATAACAGACAGATTGCTTATGATAATATATCGGAGAGTTACAATCAAATTTCAAGTCATACAATATCATACTATCCAGTAAACAAAAACCCTTCATTCTGGACCTTGTACACATGAAATGCATGGAAATGTCAATTCATGAACGTGGTGACATACTAGTACTTATATGAGCTGTTCCAAAACAAGTTAAAGCTGAGAAAATCTACTATGCCTGAACACTGCAGTTTGACATTTATTTACTCTATACAGGACCTAGATTGTGTTCAATATGCTAGACTTGGAGTTTGGCAAGTGAATATGTCTGTTTCACAAATGTCTTGTATCATTAGGTCTGATACCTGCCTCAAGGGCTACTGTACAAGTATTTCTATTGGCAAGCTATTTGTTTTACGGTGTGTTTTTTTCTTCTTTACTTTCATTTACATATAATTTTATAAAAAACATGACGTATACTCTCAAAATGTTCATGTTCCTGGTTAAATCTCATTGCAATCATTATCTAAGTAGGGGATTGAAACCCAAGACAGTCAGTGTTCTAAAGCAAAAAAAATCAGAAAAATAAAGCGCCACAGATACGTACACTTTTTTCCATCTCTGTTGATGTGTATACAGCTGACATATACAGACTTTCTCTCTAGATTCTGTATGTTTCTGTATGTTAACAGTGTAACAGTGCGCAGGAAGGAATTACAAGACTGCACACAGGCTAAGAAGATTCATAAAAACGACAGCACAATATTACTTGCTTTTTTCCTAAGGTGTTCCATCCATAAGGAAGACCTGGAACTAGTGTGTACTTTCAGTAATTTTGATCAGACCCATTAGCACACTTTTCTATGTTTAAGGTTATTCTGCTCATTTGCAAGTGAAACCTTTGTAATCAATACATCATTCTGCCAATTATGTTCTTGAAATTTAAAGTGGTTTGGCGTTTGAATTCATTTCTTATTGTGTTATATACAATTTGGTCATGTTTTTCTGCTCAGGTTTTCAAGATTTTCTGATGTGTGGCAGTTCTCATTACCAAGGTTTGACAGTATTCACAAGGTATTTATGTTTTTCTATGGATGGAATACTTTTATGTCATAGGGTCAGGTCATATGGATTTATACAGCAGGATATAGCCAGTCATCAGATTCATTGCAACCTGTGACCTCTTCTCTTCTAGCTGACCCAGTATGCTGTCCTGTTGAGGTTTCCCAGCTCCTGTACAAGTTACACATGGTCTGGATCATTATTGCAATGGGTGAAAGGGAAATAGTACCATCTGCTCCTTTACTATGTTGCCTGTAGGGTATTCTTTCCATTAAGTTATTGACCACCATTTGGATCTCAATAGCTTCTACCAGTCGCAAGTTTCATAATTTTCTGTGCACACAAGTTACATGAAGGTGAAAATCCATAGCACTGAAACCTTGTTCATCAATTAGTCAAATGAAACCTAAAGAAGAACAATTCCCCACAGTGTACATAGCACAAGCCAAAAGCCAGTTGCCAAAAAACACTACACGGAAAACGCATAAAACCAGACAGATTCAGTATTACCACTACTATTAATTAGAGGCATGATTGTAATGTAGTATATAATGCAGAGCTGGGAATATGTGACCCGACTATAGACCCGATAAATATAGGTTAAGTGAACTGTTCCTGCTTATCCACTTAACCATATATTTCATACCTACCACTATATGCCATTTTACTTATAATTGATACATACAGAAGTGTTTTATCTTCACTAGACCTAGGCTTATGTTACAATTACTTGGTTCTCACTGTCTCGATATACACAAGCCAGACATAACTTGAGTAAGCTAGATTTTCATCAACTGCTCATGTTAAATCAAAAGAATCATGCAATGAAGGTCACTGAGGCAGAAAGATGGATCTTAAAAACTCCCCAGCCTTTAAACGTTTACATTCCTACACAGTGCTGAGAAAAATGTGTTACAAAGCATAATGGAAATATCAAAACCCCTTTCAGGCACATGTATGTAATTACTATACACCACAACATTTGTACTGGCCAAGATTTTAAATTCTTAATACACGCCTCATTTAAAAGCAGGTGTAACTTGAGACAGAGTTACCTTAGTTCATGGTTTGGTTTTCTAGGTCACTATTCATACTCTATATGAGAAAGACTGAGGTAAGAAGAATCATCTATCATTGTTTAGAGGTGTACCGTATTTACCCAAGTAAAGTGACTAGGTCTGGACTAGGGTTGGTTTTATTGTGAAGATGCGGTAAAGCATATCTGAGTAGTAGGCCACAGGTATCTGCACCTAATAAACACAGTTCAAACACTCCTCTCCACTAGTATAAAATGTAAATATACTAAATACTTACAACAACATGTTTATATCAAAACCTCCATTATAATTTGGCATACTTGTAATTGGCCATTTTTGAACAAGTGCCAAGGTCACAGGGTAAATCTTAACCAGCCAAAACAACCTGAGGGCAGTTTTAACAGGGTACAATGGCCAGACAAGATGCAGCTAAACAATCCAACACTGGTGTTGGTATAACTATTTCAACACAGAAAATGGGGACTGTTTAGTCAGTTTTTTCAAGGACAGTAATGTTGATAGGGAAAAAGGCACATGCTTTTTATTAGTGTTGTCAAATTTTCCTTATTAAACTGCTCTGACTTGTCAAAGGGGGACACAGTCTAGTATTCTACATGTTAAAGTGGGTTTATTAGAAAATAATCATTGCAGGGGATATAATACCAATCCTTATTATACTTAAATGAAACAAAGATCTCCAGTGTATGCCTTAAACAGTTTGATCAGTCTAAGTATAAAAATGTATATTCAACTGCAAAAAGCACCCCCACATTTGTCAATTGTCAACTTTGGTGACGAAAACAAGAAGATGAGAGAAAAACAAATCTCATAAGTGAGTAAGTCTTCAAAAATAGAACATAGAGATTTAACTTGAACTGTTTGTAAGATTTTCATAACTTTTTGCAAGATCTACATTCTATGTTGCTAAGCAGAAAAATCATGTGTCACTAGAAAAGGTAAACACATTTTATCTTCACAAGATTGGCACAAGAATATGTCTATGTTGAGCACACAAGCTCTCAGATTGATCAAAGACTATGATAATTGTTTGTACTACAGACAGAAAAGCTGATCAATACTACAATAGCTGCCATTGTTTCCTGCAACATGGAAAGTACCTCTGTTTCCTCGTAATGCATACACCGCAGCTTATAATCATATTACCAGCCAACACATAACTGACAAAAAACTTAATCATTACACTAAACAAAGATGGAGAACAGATGCAAGTTAAAATGCTTGCTGATTATATGACAAGGCAATGAAAACACATGACAAGCTCTTAAAACACAGTCATAGCTCAGTAGAAAGCCTAAATGAATGACTCAGAGAATCGGTCTGTACCAGTACATCTGAGCTTCATGTTTGATGATTGCTAAGATAATACAAGATGCCATGCCTCGTCCATTTTACATTCTGAGGTTTGTTTTCAATGTGTATGCATGAGGGGGAGGGGCGGGGGGATTGAGTTACCAGACTATCATTATCAAAAGAGGCAAGAATGAGGGCTGAATTATTCACATACCACCAGTTCAGGTCATTTCATTCGACTCTTAAACATTTTTATCTCTGAAACATTTCTTGTGGGCCTTATCTTGGAATTTCATGATTTCCATGCACACATACCACAAAGCCTAAGAATAAAGTATAAAGGATGTATCAAAGTATATTCTACCTGCCTCTTTATTTGAAAGCACTTAGAACAATTTCACTTTCATTCTTCAACATTATGCTGCTCATTTGTACCACTAAACTAAAACCTGAAACTGAAACCAGCACAAAGACTGCTCAAATTGTTTCTTATCATTTAATGCAACAATCAAACCTGGCAGTCTGGACCTATTATCAGTGGTTTTAAAAATGTAACACTAATAACTCCATCTTATTATATCTCAACAACTAAAGGCTTAAACACAAAGAAAAACACACTGAAGTTTTACATGTACACTATTATATATATGTATATGTATTAATGTATCATGTGTCTAAGAGATAATGAGACTATTTGCAACCACAGGCGTGTTTGGATTGTTATTGCAAAGTTTTATAAGTCATCAGCTGTTACCTTTCATGTATATATTTAGGATGACGACACCGTTATCTACTTAGGTAATCAATGATTTCAAATATAAGCAGATAATTCTGTAAAAAAACAATTTTGTTTGTATCCAATAATCAATGTAGGTTTAGCTGTGGATTAAGCTACTGTTGAAGAATAACTGTTAGTTTGCATGTTCTTAAATGCTAACACCCTATTTCGTTCCATGTTGCTTGATCTATTAAGATGTGTGAGACATACAAGTAACCTTTTCAGTATGTAGGGTTGACCATACTCATAAGGCGAAAGAAAAGAAGGAACGGGATTTTCCACTCCACAAAACCCAACAGACCTATATGCCTTAATTTTACTGGGAAATGTTGACATTATAACCTTAAGCACATGTGTACATATTATTGTTTCTGTATAACACCACCAACATAAACCAAAGTTCTAAAGGCATGGTTCTGTGCATAAAAAAATGCCTTGCATGGAAAGAAAATGTGACAGACATGTAGAAACCTAAAATCAGCATTAATTAGAGCAGTATGTGGTAAAAATATTAACCTCAATGGTAAAACCTTGTACAGATGTTAAGCATGAGAAAAATTATACATCTACATGCCAACAAACCCATAAAAATACCTCATAGACAAACATTCCAGAGTTAAAGTGAGTGAGTCATAAACTAGGTCCTGAACCATTTCACAGTGTAAACTAATAGATCAATAATACACATGGCTTCATCAAAGCAATTTCCATGTCTCTAGCTCACTCGATAAAGTTAGGCTTTTCACATGCTCTGGAGAAAATGCTTTAAGTTAATTACGCCTTCTACTGATTACGCCCACCGACAACCCTGTATAGTTCACTTCATCCCAAACAATGTTTATCCAATTTCTTTGTTAATTTGATAAAAAAAAATAAAAAATCCCAGAAATGTACAAGTCTCCAGCGTCAAGTTGTTACTTTATCATTGACAAATCTAACTAACGTATACTGTTCAACAAATGGAGCAAATAAATGATATCCAAGGCACACACATATTGAAATCTGCAGTGCATTGTTTTACATGTAGTACATGCAATGAAAAGCAGGATGAGCGGGAATTGTAGTAATTTTCATGCTCTGATATCTATCTATTTATCTATCTTGTGTACATTTACAATTCCATTTTTTTTGCTGTATTTTAGATACTTGTAAACATTGTTTTGTTTTTTTAATCAATGGATGCTTTAAATGGTCAACAAGAAAAGTGGTAGTAAGTAAGTTGGTAGAGATTGGTTTCTATACATGTGTTTAGGAATCAGACCAATCATGTTTACATTTGTACTTTTGAATAAGATACCAACTAAGTTACTGTAACCTAATTCATAGTATTTAGAAGTTTGGGATTGGTGAGCTTTACAAGTTTAGTGGAAGATTTAAGATCAAACCATACAGTGGAAATGACAAATTGAAAAAGGGAATATCAAGTTACAGAAACTATTGGCCTTTCTCTACCTTGCACAGTGAGTAAGACTCTTAACATGCAAGTTTTAATTTTTTCAATGGGCACCATTACCGTAGTTCAATTTTGTTTTGTTATCAGATAGTAAGGCAACATGACAAATAATCAGTTTCCTAAAATCACTCACTTATTCATGACTTTTTAAATGAGATTAAGCAAATAAAGTTGATGTGTACATATAGTAGTAACCAATTCTTTTCTGACTGTATGCTACTTATAAAAATCTGATGACATTTCCAATGTATGTTTTGTAAGTGTCTGACGTCGGAAGACAGATATTTGAAACTAATGTGTGAGAGTGCCTTACGTCAGACTACATGTGTGTAACTTGTGTTTTAAGAATACATTACACGCAAGAGGTTTTTAACTTATGTGTTGATAGTGCCTGACGACGGATGCCTGACGTTTGAAACTTACGTTTTAAGAGTGCCTGACGTCATGAGTTCGGTGACTAGGATGATGACTTTTCTCCCTCTCACGTTCCATTGTTCAAACGAGTCGTAAAACCGTACAATGTTAGGGTGCTTCAGCTCTTTCAGCATCTCTGCCTCTTCTCTGAACCTCTGTCTTTCGCTTTTATTCCATTTCTTGTCCTGAAAAAAAACAAACATAGTAAAAGTCATCACTCTGTTAACAGTCCCTTAGAAAACAATACTTACCACTTCTCAATTGTGTATGTTTATTTGTGACAGTAGTGTACTGAGCAATTCTCCTGAGCAAATCATGGTCACGCTCATTTCTCGTACAAATCTGTAGTTATCTAATAGTTGATCAAACAGATTTGGATTTAGTAATAAAACTCTTACAACATAATCAGTCTCAAAATACACGTCTTGTGTCATCATTACAGAATAAAAGTAAAATCATTTAAGTACTTTGTATTATTAAGTTAATGATCAAACAAGAGCTATCATAAGGACTGCATGCTTAACTATTTTAACTGATTTGGTCACACACAAATAAAGATTATCACATTGAAAGGGCACTAGCATTGGGAAAGTATTAATATAAAAATCACAATGTCCTAGAATATAACATAGATCATAGTAAGGTGTGTAGTGGAAGTATAAAACATTGACTTTCATTTATTAACTTGTAGACCTGTATCAATGACTCAAAACTACACCAACTGCTAACACTTGCTAGAAGGCTTTAAACCCAGTACAAAATCTCTGAGGATTGGCTTTGGTACATTTGTAGTACAGTAGGAGCTTTCTGTTATAGTGATTCAGACATAAATCACTACAATGTTAAGTTACCAGTCAGCATTTTACAATTGTTTAATAGGGTAAATATCTACAAACCAAACACATTAACAAAGTTCTACAGCTCCAAACTAAAAGAAAAGTATAACAAGGACTCGGACAACAAAAAGCCCACCGCACAAAGCAGGCCTATGAGACGTGTATTTTTTGCCAATACATAATTCAGTTAATTGATTGGTAAAGGATTGAACAACCACTTAAATCAATACAAATAGGTCATACAATCTACATAAAGGAGGCATGGCATGTATGACTGACCTCTATTCCAGGTCAAATCTACAATTCCCAGTTCTTACCAAGTAAATATGTACTTAGTTTCAAGATCTATGAAAACATGTACTGATAAACCTGCAATTCGATTCAGATTTGTGAATGAACAGTCTACAAGAAGAGAAATCACTTATAAATGTCAAGCCCTACATTGAGATAACGCCTGTGAATGAATCAACCATTTACATGTTCCGTTATTATTAGCCCCCAGTTTATTCATATGATTATATAGATGACACACACTGATAAATCCACTACAAGTTGGATCATTTCCAAAACTGAACTTCAACCAACTATCAGTCAAATTAGAAATACAGTTTAGATAGTACAACTTTTCGTGTTAAAAATTAAAGTGAACTGCTTCATAGTTTTAACACAGATCTGCTTTCAAAAAACATTGATTTCACAGATCTATGTACACAGTAATGGACAGCCATTAAGTTTACAGTACATAATGTCAGATTGTAGTTATTTGTAGCATTTCTGCACAATATAGAGGTTTTGGGATCTATCAGATTCTATTCAATTGCTTACACATGTATAGACATACATCTTGTGTATTCTGAATTCTCACTGAAAAATCAAAGACCTTTAAGTTTAAGCCTGTTCTGTATTTTAAGACAATCACTGTAACAACAAGAATTACAATTCTTTTCTTCCATGAACACCTTACCAGGTTATTCAAATTACATAGTTCAGAGATGTTTTAACTTAATTTAAAATAGTTAAGATTGACTTTTGATGACAGTGGAAAATTATCTGAAAATGTGGTCGAGATTTATGAACACAAAATACAGCTGATTTCTATGTTAATCTTCTGAATGGGACCCGGACTTTCACTTGGTTAAGCTCAGAAACTCATTGTTTCCAAACAAGGGAGACACAGGACCATATTGAACTGAATTTTCAACAATAAGAGTGTTTTATTTAGAGTCAAATAGTTGGAGCTGTGGCTAGGGAAACAAGACGCTATGTTTTAGTTGTAAAGTAAACTGATGTTGACCCTATTTTGTTGAGGTTACATGAAAAATTCACATACTCAAATTGCAATATTAAGTGTCTTTCCATTTTCAGAGGGATGAAATTACATACCCTGATGACTTAACTAGGTTAACAGATTTCACTTTAATATATAATGCTATAAACGATCATGTTGAATCAGCCCAGGGGTAAGAGAAATATCACAGCATGTACCAATGTGTATATACATACATGTGCGTAACTTGTTAACAATGTCTTGGTCAACTGGGGCAGTTTGAGTATCACCTATTGAAACATTAGTAAGAACTGTACATTAGTAGTTATTTATGTAAAATAAAATACTAACAAACAAAATCAGACAGCAATCTTGATACATTGTTATAGAATTATGCTGCCCATTCTTGTATTGATGCATTGTTTAAGTGTAAGTATACAACTGGTTTGGGTCTACATTGCAAAAAGGGAGGAGAAAAAATAAGTCCATATGTTTGCATGGTATGAATCTTACAGTTTTGAACCCTGGTGCCAAGTTTTGATATAGATTAATTTGCAAAGAGTTATGCACAGACAGTCCTCATTTCTACCCAAACAATGTGTGAGTCAAGATAACAATTTCAAAATGATGATGAATATTACAGAAAGAACAACGTAAAGCAATAGATCAACATTTTACAAATTTATGAACTGCATTATATAGTTTTGTCAAACTCCTTAAGGATAGTGGGGCACACAACTAGGAATCAGTAATTCCGACGTGCAATCAAGCATACTCACTGACGAAAATTCCAATTTATCCTGTGAAAAAATGGTTGTTGAAATGACGGTGTGAAACAAAATGACATCTATATAGGGCTGCTCAACAGGAGTGCATTCCTTCATGATAACAAAAAATCCCTGCTACATTAAATATGCACTTCATTCCTGCCTAACTGATTATGGATACAACATTATTCCTTAAGTTCTTGAGGGAGGCACTGTTTGAGACCTGATTTAAAAGGAATTCCTTTTAAAATGCTTATAAATTAAATATAGATGTTAAATTTGATCCTCATCATAATTTTTTTTTTACAAGTAAAACATTACCTGCAATTCACACCAAGCCACTGCCACACCTGTATCGGTGTCAAGACCCTTGTACACTGTTTTGAATGATCCTCTTCCAATTTCAATATCAAACTTGAAGAATCGTCCATTTTCTGACTGGGAAACAGCTTTTTCTTCAGCTTCATTCTTCTTTTCTGATGACTCCTTTTTTTCTTCCTCCAAGTCCTTTTTTTCTTGATCACTTTCTTTTTTCTCACTTGATTTTTCAGAGTCTCTTCTGGCATCTTTGTCCCCCGTTTTTTTTACAGCTTCAACATCTTTGGATGTGGATGCTGATATTGGTGGCTCCGGCGTAATTGTGCTATTTTCAACCTTCTGTTCGGTGTTAGATGATGTATGATTAACCTGAACAGGAGGTTTACCAATAATTTTTTCATCAAGTTTATCTATTTCAACTACCGTTGTTGTTTCATCTATTGTAACAGACTTTTTCAACTTGTTCTTCCCTTTGACATCAGCTTTCTGAGAGTTTGCAGCGTCTCGTAAAACTGAGGCAGTGTCTACCTGAGAACCACTGCTAGGTGGTTCATTATTTTCTTTAACAACTTGCAATCTATTGTCACTGCTATCCAGTACATCTGATTCCATATGTACATGGATTGGATCAGAAGGAAGACTGTTAGTTCTAATGCGTTTATTAGTTTCTATTGCACGTTCCGACTTCTCATTGCTTGAACCTACTGGAATTCTACTTGGTGGCTGCTTTCGTGATGCAATATCTTCTTTTGAATCAGACGACTCTGACATACTTCGTTTTGTTTTATTATCTGTAAGGATCCTTCTGAACCGTGAATTACTTGACCTCAAAATACCACTGTGTTCTGGGGATTGTCGCTCTCGTCCATGAACATTACTAGATCGTATAAGCTTTTGACCCATGTCAACTGATTTATGTTTTATCTGTTTGGACTTGCCACCTTTTGACTGAATTTTTGTGGAATCAGCCATCTCCTCCTTTCTGTCTGCTTGTACTTCTCCATTGTAGGTAGCAAAGCTAGAGTGTCTGCTCATAGTTATAAAAAACAATTGACTAGACACAAAACCTTAAGCAAGCAACTGATTGACAATACACTCAACATTCACAATAGTCAATAACACATTTGTATCTGATTTGAATAGTAAGTTTATTCTGCCCATGACACAGTCTGATGGAATACTTCCTGTGAAAATATCCATCATTTTCGTGGCTATTGAGTTATGAGCATGGAAATGTTCCTTTAAAACAAGGAATAATAAACACACCAATGTTGTCTAGTATCTTCCCTTACTTGAAGCTTAACGGAATCTCTACGTTGAGACTCTGAAAAAAGCTACATCTCGTTAACTCTCAAACACCACACTGTAAAATGTGACCCTGTAGCTGAGATGTCAATCCAACCTTTCAAAAAATCGGTCAACATAAAACATCAAATATTTACAGGTTTTACTTGTGTAACACACAAAATATCTATGTACTAACAAGTCATTGTTGTTTTTATACCCTGACAAACATATTTCACAACATATAGTTGATTGTATCACTGACAGTCCGAATTTTCACAAACTGGCTAACACAGCACTGCCTACCAATACACAACTTCTCAGCGTTAATAAAATTAGTGCACGGCGGACTAATATCAGATGTCTGAGAATTAATTTTGGGAAGATACGGGTAAAAAACTGTCGGTTAAATTCGAATCTTATGATTATTATCTAAAATAATATTGAAAACTAACACCATTAAAGATTATCTAAGATTTGTTTACGATCCTATAGAACTACTTTTAATTATAATATAAGCCGGAAGTATAAGACAATCGTTGCAGAACGGAATATCATTAACATTGCAAAGTTATCGTTCGTGGAGTTTCCCCTTCACGTGGTAAGATCTTGAAATGTCAGCCACTCAAACAATCACGGTGTTATACATGTACATTTATGTTTCTTACATATCGTTTTTTTAGGGTATTGATGTGTGGAGTGGACTAATAATGTCACCGAGTACGTGACATTTGACATTATTGGAAGATAGATAGATAGAAAGCTTGATTGACACCCAGGTGGTCATTGATTCGTTCGTTCGTTCGTTCGATATTAATAGTTCAAGCTATACATTAATAGTAGTGTTGCTATTAGACGTATCAGCATACTGAACAGTTTTATTAGGATGATTAGTATTATTATAAAACAAATATTTAAATAATTATTGAAGATGATGGTGATGACGACGATGCTGCATCCGTCTCTTCTGCTAATGATGCTATTTATCGTCCTAAACATTATTTTCTATAAAAAAAGAGAGAGTAAAATCTCAACACAGAATGGTCGTTCCGTTTCGATACTTGCATTTTAACTTGAAAATACCCCTTTCACAATCGATTTAGAATAGGGCTGCGTTTTAGACTCGACAGCGGCAAAGAATCAATAACGAGGCGGCCGATATATAGCGCAAACATGCCTATTGAAAGTATAGTGATTTTGTCCAAACTGTTTCCCCCGTAGTCGGTGTAAATCTTAACAGAATGTGACTATTGAAGCACTATTTTATAAAGTATTACCAACTCATCAATTATAGGTCTTTATAACTTTACAGAAAACATAGATAGTATCATGTTTTACGGATTTATGCGATTGTTAGCGCCAAAAGCGCGCTTTGTCGGAATCCGTGTTCATAGACCTGTACGGAAGCGTTACTTAATATACTTATAGTTGGGCAGTCAATGATTGGATTAAGTGGCCCTTTAGTCAGCAAAGTATTTTGTGTTTCTTGACAAAACGTACATCGAGAAAATACCCAAATATATAGTTATTAGGTAACCCTTTTCCAACTTATGTAGCACACATGTATATCAAATACCTACCATTAGATACTACTAACCTTTTCTAACATTGGTATAAGTCCATCTAAAGCAGCATTTTAATCTCCAAATACGTCTGTCGTCTGCAAAGCACTGACCCAGAGTTGACTTGGTATAATGTGTACTAAATGTGTTACTATTAGGCAAAGTTCAAATCAAGTATATATAAAATATGCTTAAATACATATATATCTTATATACAAATTTAAGTTTGGAAACTAGATTAAGATTTTCCTGTAAACTAAACTAAGATTGATGCTGTTAAATATTTCTTTAAAAGCTGAAAAGTATTGTTTTTGAAAGGGGTGGGTGTTGGAGTGCTACGTTATGCCTTTTTGTGCAGTCAGGGGAAAGGTTTCCATTCATGACACGATCATTGTTGCTGAAATTAAAAGACGTGCATATAAACAGAGCGAGAGTAAAAATGGCGCGTGTTTTGTTGCTTCACGGGATAACAACAGAGCACGTAACCATTCATTTTGTTGGAACCTTTTGTCTTTGTCACTTAATCTACAAACACAAGATGATGGATAAACTTTTTGGCGCGAAACAATTTTGTCGACAAAAAACAGCATAATAGGATGAGCAGTCGATATATAATCTCTACGCTGTGGGTGTTGTCTAAACAAGTTCGATAAAAATAGCAATTAAAAATAAGGGGTCAAAGGAGCCTGTCGCTATCATGTAAGCAACACAACATAGTTCAATGTCACGCTGGGGCAATAAAACGTCAAGAGCAAAGTGTGCCGACTTTCATTATCAATATTAGAGATGCTTTTGTGAGCGGTTTTGCTAAAAACAAAATACCAATCAAGAAGGGCGAGGTCTGAAATGCATGATGCTAATAGTTGTTTTGTAACACCTAATCAAAATAAGTATCCTATCAATTTAAAGGATTAAATTTACTACAATATTGCCCACCCAAGCTTAGATTAGTTGAGTATAAATATAGTCTTTTAATAACATTGCATACCGTACTGATATAACATGTGAGTGTTCAATATTAATGACAATGCTATCACCTGAAAGGAAATTTAATTACCTACAACTTTTTCTCTTACTGTTACAACCTTAAAATAAGTCAAATGTATGTAATTTAGTCATGAAGACAACAGGTGTCCTCTAACAAATATACATTTTCAATAAACGCATCACGTACGTCACTCTTTAAGCCATTTTTCTACTAAAACGTATTTATTTAGAATTATATAAACACACCCTGATGACAGGCATTTCTTTCTTCTTTAATACATGTCAATTTCGTAAAACAATTCTAAGCTCCTCAAAATTCAATTTCCAAAGTGAAGCTCGTTTATTTTATATTAGTCCACGATTTGGTCAATACATCGGCCGCCTCGCTCTGAAATCTCGCGTAATATTAGCACGCTATGAAAAATGATTATGAAGCTACATTACACATTACTTGTATACTGGCTAAACTAGAAATAACGAATAATACTTTTTCGAAGCCGATCCCGGCACTAAATATGGTGTATGTTGGTGATCAATACGACTGCCCATTTGCCGTTGCCGAATTCCGTAAACTATTTATATTCGTATTTTTATATGATTGCATACCATGAACGTTGGCCAATCAAATGAGTGTATACATTAACTGCAGCAAACAAAATGGCGAGCGGGGTAAACATTTTTATTTTGCGTTAATATTTACTGGTAACGCCTCATTTCATAAACTGACAGTAGTGCATTTCATTGAAAGTGTAAAGGACATACTGTCAAGATTATACATAGACACCCAGAGCCAACTTATAAGTTACATATTTCGTTCATATATCATGACTGTGTTTGTATCCTTAGTTGAAAGCCTATCAACAAATCCGTGTTTCTTGTGAGAATGAGTCAGATGGCATTGTATTTGCCATTAGATTAAATAGACTTTATCGAATAAGCGTTTGTCAACACTCACTACTATTTGTTATTGACATTGATTGACTATGTGTGTGATTGATAGGTATCAGATGCAAATACTCTTGCTAGCACTAGATACAATAATTAGTTTTTTAAAGACAACCCTTCGCATTTGAACTATTTTTCTGTTTGGCAAATGCGGGGTTCTTCACAGTTAGCTCAAAAACACCTAGCATACTTCCGACATCAATCTTATGTCGGATCGTTCACAGGCCAAAAAATCAGTTAAATCAATAGCTTTCAGCAACATGTATTAGTTATTTGGAAAGAACAGACAAAAATACATCAATATACACAACACATCAACGTTGACATACTTTAAAACATCTTCAGCAACCTCTTAAACCAAAGACACGTCACATTTCAGCCATCCTTGTGTATGCATATGGCTGCGCGCGCATATGCAAATGAGATGTTAATGAGACTGGGCAGATCTTTAGACGAAAATTTAAATTTGATTATTTTCGTTAAACTACTCAACCGTTTTTAATGTGCTTTAAAGAAATCATTTTTAGGCTAACATTATAGTATATAGTGATGACATATACATTAAAACAATACATTTGGTAAGTAGAAATGACCTTATTCACATGTCATGTGATTAAAACATTTCGCTAAAAATAGATTCTAATATTTGACCTGTTTAACCTAGTACACCTAAATGGCTACAGTCATGCTGCATAGTGTAAACAATCCAATTTAATGCCGCCGTTCACTGAATTAGAAGGTGAAAATGATCATGTGTGATAAAGTTTTAGGTTTAAAATAGTTTATTTGAGTTTGGCAGTGCTTAATTTGTACAGATGTTGCATTATTTTGGTTTCACAATTCAACTTGACCTGCTACGTGTTTTTAACGTAAACATGGAAAACCTTGCATTTGACACATCAAAAAATTATCACAAATGCATAGTTTTCTATGAAGAACTATGTTCAAGATTAGTCCACCCAAATGGCTGCTAACAAGTCTTTTTGACGATTTTTTTATTTGATAAGACTTAAGACGTCCACCAGCAGAGCTGAAAGTAGCAAGCAAACTCAGCGCGCAGAATCCTGTTGGCACTTTATATGCAATTATCTATGTTTTTGATGCAAATTTCTACAAAAACATTAATGCACACTATTAAACACATACTTTTTCTATGTCATTATGCCAAAAAACATGTTCAGATGACAAAAAACACTTACATGAGCTGAAAGTTTCACACAGAAAGTATTATATGAGGATTTAATTACAACTAGCTGTATCCTTTTTAGTTCTTCTAACGCATGGTGCAGTGGTTAGGGTGTCTCACTCTCAATAGGCGGATGCCTGTCAGAATTGAGTTTGAACCCGATCTAAGAGTCCGGTTATTTCCTTTAGCAAGAAATCTAGGAACTGAATCAAGTGTGATTTCCCTAAGCAGAATACTTGTTTCATAATCAAACTAACACAAATCAGTATTATCTAAACTAACTGTTTAGCATGTGAACTGTATGAGAATAGCTTGGTCTTAATTATAGTAGCTTTTGTTTTATACTCACTGTAACATTGCTTAAAGATTGAAGTCTTATTCTTGTTGTCTTTTTCAGTTGATTGGTTTGAACTTGGATGTGCTCAAAGAGCCGAGGGGAATCCTCAAGCCTATACAATGGGTGAGTAAAACACATACAAGAATTACAGAGGTTTTTTTAAACTCAGCTCTGTTATTTAAAGAAAAAATGTTGACCATTGCTTTTAGTATTATTCCTGCTGTTCACAAGAACTTATATCTAAACTACCGGTAAGTCAAATATCTAAACTACCGGTAAGTCAAATATCTAAACTACCGGTAAGTCAAATATCTGAACTACCGGTAAGTCAAATATCTGAACTGCCGGTAAGTCAAATATCGGAACTACCGGTAAGTCAAATATCGGAACTACCGGTAAGTCAAATATCGGAACTACCGGTAAGTCAAATATCGGAACTACC
>ENA-OREC01000047-OREC01000047.1-marine-metagenome-genome-assembly--contig:-NODE-47-length-26982-cov-5.103066_pt1 | contig 26982 bp, 18 predicted proteins | sample MGYA00248626_ERZ508543 | MGnify/ENA primary metagenome ERZ508543 (study PRJEB26211, sample SAMN05518279) | marine metagenome | isolation source: Puget Sound, Washington, USA | host: Bankia setacea | place...
AAAATCTATCGGGAGATTCCGCTACCGCATCAGCCGCAAGCGCATCAAGCGCAGCGACCAGCGCAACCGAAGCTGAAGACAGTGCCAGCGCTGCCCTAATTTCAGAAACCAATGCCGGCACCAGCGAATCGAACGCTGGGACATCAGCCTCCCAGGCCTCGACATCAGAAACAAATGCTGCAGGCTCCGCATCTTCAGCATCCATGGCTGAAACCAACTCAAGCCAAAGCGCTAGTGATGCTTCTGGCAGCGCCACAGCAGCCGCCAACTCAGCATCAACCGCGTCCACGGCAGTTACCGATGCGACCAATTCTGCCCAAGCCGCCGAAGCATCGAAAGTTTCCGCCGAATCAGCAAGTAGTGATGCGTCAAACAAAGCTGCTGCAGCATCTACGAGCGCAAGCCAGGCCCAAACCGAAGCCAGTAATGCATCCAGTTCAGCGACATCAGCTATCGAAGCATCAACAAGCGCAAGTGCTTCAGAGTCATTGGCCCTTACATACAGCAACAGCGCCTCCCAAAGTGCGACCGATGCGGAAGGTTTTTCACAAGCTTCAGCGCAGGACTACACAGCAGTAAGTGCGCGACTTAATGACTTCAGTAATTCTGGCGCGACGGTAGAGCAAAGCATGATTGCCAGCGCAAATTCACTCGGGGAAATGAATTCACAATATCGAGTCAAAATAGACGGTGGCTCAATCGCTGGGTTTGGTTTGTCGTCAGAGTTAGTCGATGGTAACTATGTAAGCACTTTTATGGTTCAGGCAAATAGGTTTTTTGTCGGCTCATACGCAGGTGAGATAGAGACTCGAAGTGTAACGCTTGATCAGGACATTACAGAAGACGGCTCTTGCTATGTAGAATCAAAATCAAACCACAACCTAACCTCTGGCGATGAGGTTGTAGCCGTGAATGCCGATCAAGAGGGGTGGCGCGACGGCGAAAGATTTGAAGTATATGTTCAGGACTCAACTCACTTTTCATTTGATTTTGGTTGGCAAGAGGGGCGAGTACTTACCTCATCTATGTTGATTAACGGCAATAAGTTATTGAGCCTTACCCGAGTAGGGGTAGTCGCCACGGCAATTTTTGCTTTACCCTCGTCAACAAATGGACTACTGATAGGTCAAGAAATATCAATAACAAACGTAGATGAGAGCGAGTGGCTTGGGCGGAAAGGGCCGATATTGTCAATTTCTGGTACCGCTATCACCTTCACTTGTGATGGGGCGGAACGCGTATCACCAGAGGCTTCAGTTCGATTTAGAAAGATTACTGTGCCTTTCGCGATATACGGTGGCAACACTTACATAAACACAGCAATGATTCGTGACGCGACTATTGGTAGCGCAAAAATATATAGTCTTTCAGCAACAAAAATAACTGGATTCGACGCAGCTTTTTTCTACGCGAATATAAACACGCTCGACGCGACTCAGATCACCGTTGAAAACCTTACAGCTACTCATATCAATGGAGATATTCAAAGGGTCTTATCATTTACGGATTTAGATATTACTAGCTTGAACAATGCTAGCCCAGTGCCAATAGCATCCTCATTAATTCCAGCATCAACAGGAATTACAGGTCACAAGGTTGGCGTTAACCTGACGGGCTACATTGAAGATACAAGCACGGGTGAGGATAGGATGCTGGAAATTTCTGCTTACGCTCGTATAAGCAATAGCACCGCTGGCAGTTCGCACACAGAAAAAGGCCCAGGAACAGTTACAACATCGCTAATTTTTCACTTCAATACTCTGTCAGAGCTAAATGCAGTTGACATCCAGATTGGCGATACGGTTTCAAAGAGTGGTGCGAGCGCATTAGTAACTGGCTCGCTTATTGGTTTTGAAGATGACGGAGATCCCGAAGATCCTCAAGTCGATTACTACACGCTAACTTGTTTCACCACCAATCGAGTCGGAACAATTACTACCGGTGGCACAGTTACTGTCACAAGGCCGAACTGGAGCAAACTTGGCTCCATGCTTGTACCTACGAACACCCAAAAAACCGTTCCTTATGCCTTTAATGGTGTCAGTTCTTCGCGCTACACAACAAATGTTGACATTGAAATTCGGGCTCAAATCTTCACTACAGCAATGACCCCAACTTCAACTTCCAGCTATGACAACATAACTACCACTGGTTTCGTATTCGGATTACGCTAATGTTTGTTCAATTTAAGAATGGCTCAATCGTTACCGGCCCGCAATCGGAGGCGCCGCTCAACGATAAGGGGACCATTGCAGACGACTGGTATCCGTACATTCGTCCAGGCCTAAAAACATCACGATTACAAACTTTGTCAGTCGTACTGGTAGAGAACGTTGTGTATGGCGAATGGCTAGGATCGGCTGACCCTCTCGATGAACCTGTAATAAATGGGTACATTCGGACTTGCGGGCTTCTCATTATGGAATACCCATTAGCGACGTCGAGTGGTGAGGTCTTTCAGTTTGACGCTGAATCAGAACGAGCGATGACTGCCCAAGTAAAGTATTTGCTGGCCAACCCCGGCGAAACTATTCCTTGGGTATTGCTTGATAACTCTACTGTTACAGTAAATGCGGCGAATTTGCAGGGTTACTTGGCTGAGTTGAGCCTATTAAAAGCGACAAGAATGGCAACGATATTTGCAGAATACCGAATACTTAAAAATAGCGGTACCGCAACTGAGCGCGATCTTAAAGCCTGGCGGGAGAGCTATATCATCACATGAATAAAAGCCCGTATGTAATGGTTTCAGCCTCAAAGCTAATTGAATACGAAAAAGCTATAGGTGATATTGGGGGATCAGTAAATGACCCCGATCTTTTCAAAACCATCGAAAAAGCCTGCTGTAGAAAGCAGGCTTTTTTGTTTGAGGTTCAGGAGGGGATGGTAGTGGTTAGACCGGTGGGTGAGAGCGGTCTTCTTTTATGGGTTGCTTATACACGGGATAAAGCGGATTTAGCCGGATATCAATTTGAGCTGGAGCGCATGGCACGATTTATTAATGCGACATACATAGAGCTTTGGAGCATTAGAAAAGGTCTTTATCGGATACTTCCCAAATTTGGTTACACGCCTCGGTTTGAGAAGTATAAGGAAACACCGATTACTGTGTGGAAAAAAACATTATGAATACAATCGACGATTCTGATTTTATTGACTCTGCTTTAGAACTGAATCGATTTGAGCCAATAGACTATTTTTCCCGGCTCGGGTTTAGCTCAGTTTTTTATAAAGGCGCGGAAAAGGCCAAGGAAACAAAGCTGGAAAAAGAGCACGCTAAGATAGCGACTGAAAAGTTTGAACTATGGGAAAAGGATTTTGAGCCACTTATCCATGAGTTTGCTTTACAGAATGAAGAGCTGAATACTGAATCAGCACAGAAATATAGTACAGGCTCGGCTGGATCTTCGGTATCTGCAAATTTCGGAAAAACGGAAGACCGGCTTGGGTTGAATTTAAATGCCAGTGGTGTTAACCCCAATAGTGGAAAATCAAAAACAACGAAGGCGGGATTGATCGATGCACAAGGCGTTGCTTCAGGAGAAAACCAAACGCGAACAGCAATAGAACTGGAAGATCAGTATGTGCAAGGTCTTGGTAATGTTTCAGCGATGGGGCGCGGTGATGCGACCACTGCACAGACAGGTATGTTGGGTTTGGCTCAACTTAGTGCAAACAAAGCCGCTAATGATGCTGCTGATGCATGGAATAGTGAGTCTGCTACAAAGCAAGCTGTTGGGTTTGGATTGGGAACTGCTGCAAACGCATGGTCGAGTCCGAAAACAACTGATGATCCATTTAATGCCAAAAAAAATGTAGATTACTCAAAAGAAGCCGCAAATGAATTTGATTGGTGAACGGGGGGTATATGAGCAATAGCTTTGAGAAAGTCCTTGTGGGTAAGGCGTTTGGTTTGGCTGATGATAAAAAAGAACACAGTTCTAAAACTTCGGCTAGCGATAGAATGGCCGCGCTTTATCGTGATCAGTGGAGTGGCTGGAAGAATAAGTTTCTAAAATATGATAAGCAGCTTATAGGCCTAGCTTCGGGGCAGGAGGACAATATCCAAACTGAATCCTTAGCACGGGATTCTGTAACACGCGGATTTGAAGTTGCGCGAGAAGATGGCCGGATTGGTCGTGAGAGACTTGGCTTGTCTATGTCTAATGAAGAACAAAATTATATCGATAAGCAATCTAAAAAATCGGAAATGACTGCGATGGTTACTAACGTCGGTAAGGCCAGATTACATGCGGATGATCGAGACAAACAAATACTTTCTGGTGGAATGGCCACTGGTTTGAGTTCCAATCAATTTCAGGGTGTATAGCCATGGGTTACGGACTTGTAAGCAAAGGTGCTGGTTTTAAGCGGGAAGGGATGAAAGGCCTCAATGACGTTGCCGTAATGGAAGAAAAACGAAATATGCAGAATCAACAAATTGAATCTGCAGAAAAACAATCAAAGACAATGGGTGCAGGGACTGGTGCAGCCTATGGCTTCATGGTGGGTGGCCCGGTCGGGGCGCTCGTAGGTGGTGTGGCTGGCTGGGTTTTATCTTAAGGGGACTGTGATGAGTAAGGGGTTGGATACAGCGGGTTTTGTGACGGGCATCATGCAAGGCGTTAACTTTCATGAAGGTCTGCAAAATAGCAAACAGATGCGGGGGCTGCGCGATTCTCAGAATAACCGTAGTGAGCGGATGATGGATATACGGGAATCCGAGCACGACGGTCGCATGAGGAACTTGAGCTTGAATCAAGATAGTGCAGAAATGAAGAATCAAGATGCATTGTTTAAGCTTATTGGTAAGCAGTTGGTATCCATGGATCGATCGGGTGCCGTTGAATATAGCGAAGGCGAGGAAGCCATATTAAGCAAAGCGCCAAACCTCTCTTTGGATTTTATTATGGGCGAAGATGTTGGTAAGGCTTTGGAGAGCAGTAAGCGCGTTATTAATTCCGACGATCCTACGCTTATAAATTCCCCAGAAGGGCTTCATGCCATCAATACTTTGTTTCCTGAAATCAATGCCGGAGCTGGTGATGGTCGCACAAGGCAGGTTGTTGGTGTTTACCCGGGAAAGGAAGAGGGAAAGTTAGTTTTTGATTTGTCAGTAGAGGGTGAGGCTGAAGGTAAGCCACTCACTGTTCGTCGAAGTGCTGATCAGGATGATCCTGTAAAAGAGGTGGATGTTGGCGACTTGGTTGGCAAGGTTGCTAGTACTGGGAAGCTACGACAAATACTGAGTTCACCTAAAGGTCGTGAATTTTTTAAGCAGTATTACCAAGACGGACAGCAAGAGTTTGGCGATATCACAACCGATAGTAATACCGGCGTGTCCGGTCAGTATGAAAAGAACACAAATCGTTTTATGCCTGTAGGTGGTGGTCGAGGAGGTCGTGGTGGTAGCGGTATGACTTCCAGGCAGAAAGACTACAATTTTGCTGTTAACGTTTTGGGTATGCCGGACGCCCAAGCAAGGGATTATGCTTTCTCTGATTCAACTCCTGAGGAGCGTGCTGACGATTACGCAAAAAAAATGCTCCAGTTTGAAAAAGAGAAGAATGAATTTAATGATGAGTATGATCCAGCTTCTTCATATGAAACCCATAGAGATACGTTCTTAAAGAAATACCATAGCTATGATCAGGCGCAGAAAGGCCCCGGTGGGGAGCCGTCAGGAAGTGGTGTTGATGATTTCCTTAGTGAGTGGATCGTGCCACCTGAGGGCGCCGCTGCTGATCCCAGTACCGTGAAGGAGTTAGGGGCGAGTGGTGATACCGAAACTGCCGAACAATCAGCCGAGCAGCCAGCAGAACCGACTCAGCCAAAGCGAGAGCTTAGCCCAAAGGAAGAGGGTTTGCTTAATCAGTATTTGAGTCTACGAAGCAAAGTTAGGGCTGGAGGCACGCGTAAAAATCCTCAGGGAAAGAATCACAATGAAATGAAAAAAGATATGGCCGACCTTGAGGAGTTGCTGGGCCACTACGATGTTGAAATCCCCGAGGAAGATAAGGTGACCTTCAACGCGCCGAACAACCGAAAAAAGCGTGCAGAAAAGTCATCACGCCAGCGAGACAAGAAAAAAAATGATCGTATCGCAGCGCTAGAGGGAAAATTTAGTCCAGCTACAGGACTTGCAGACGCAAGGTGACTCCAGAGTAAAAGCGTCCGTAATCTATTTTTGCTCCCCCCCCCCTTTCAAAAAGGCAGAATCAATCCATGAAGTGGAACGAAATCGCTGAATCCGAAAAATATCAAAATCTCCCTCCCGAACATCAATCCGCCGCACAAGATAAGTATTTCAACCAGTTTATTGCTCCCAGGCTGCAAGATAATCAGGTCGAGCCTGTACGGGCCCGGTTTACTGAGCTGGCTAACCCGGGTAAAACGCTGGAGGCGCAGAACGACCCTGATCAGGACGAGGTGGGCTATTGGAGTAATAATCTTCGCCTACTTGGCGAGCGTGCCACAGATATCGGCGGCAACCTTGCGGAGTTTGTATCCCAGTCTGCCGAATACATGGAAGACAATGTTGTTGGGCTTGGTGGTTTTGTTTTTGAAGAAGGTAAAGCCTTTCCTCGTTACGTTGGCGGTGAAAAGTGGAAAAAGCTCAGTGAAGGCGGCATGCGCGATATGGTCCGAGATGCTGGCCAGTCAATGCGTGATATCGAACTCGGCGGGGAGCACCGTCATACACCTAAACAGATTAAAGCAGAATGGAAAGAGGGTGATTATTTGGGGGTTGCGGGGGAAGCCGGCGCCTACATAGGTGAAACCTTCACGCAGTCTGTAGCCGATATGGCCGCGATCATGGCCTCACTTCCTACCTATGTACTGTCCTTTTCATCCCAGCTTGGTCAGGATCGAGCAAAGAATAAAGGAAAAGAGCAAGCAGATATTACGGACACTATGGAAGCCATGCCCTTTGCCATAGGTTCAGCACTGCTTGAGCGAGTGGTTCCATCGCGAATGCTTAAATCGATTACGGGTAAACAAAAGCAGCAAATTGGTAGCGAGGTTGTTAAAACAGTAGCGCCCGGTATTCGTAAAAAGGTATTACAAGGAGCTGGTACCGAAGCGCTCACCGAATTTTTGCAAGAAGGTGTTTTGGAGTACGTGGGTACCAAGTGGGGTACTGAAGCTAAAATGTCGCTTGGTGAAGCGGTTGAACAGGGTGCTTGGGCTTCTCTTGCCGGTGCTGGTGGCGGTGCGTTTATGGGTGGCATCGATGGAGCATTTGCCAAAGCTCCACAACAAAATAAAACCTCCGCAGACCAGGCTAAAGAACTTGAGGACGAGATTACTCATGAGTCGGGATTTGAGCTTGAAGAAGAGCTTGATCTTGATGCAGAGCTGGAACGTCAAGAGCAGGAACTTACCGGCCTAAAAAAGGCGCTAGATGAAGTGCAGTCCCGTCAACGCGCGCGCGCTGAAATGGCTGAGCTGCAAATTGAAGAGGCCCAAGAAATTGAAGCTGAAGTTCAGCAAATAAAGCTCGCTGGCAACGAATCTGATTTCCGCTCGCTCCCTGACATCATTGCCGCGGCTAAAGTAGAGCGGGAGTCGAACTTTGATTTGGGCGAAGAAATTCGGAGCTTGGAGGGCATAGTCCATGAGGACCGAAAACAGTCTCAAATGGAGCAGATGTTCACTGAGCGCGAAACTATACCTGAAACTGATCCTGTGCAGTTGGAAGTAGACGCAGCTGCAGCGCCTTCGCTGAAGTACCTTGCGTCTAAATACCGAGGGAAAACTGAAAAACTTCAGCAAAGCATTGTAGGTAAAAAAACAACTCCTCCTAATGGCGTTATGCGCGATGCCCTGTCTGCCGCTCTTGGAGATGTTACTGCCAAGGATGTTGGTGAGAACACCAAAAAACGGCAGCGTATTCAGTGGAATAAGGCCATGCTGCACGCCCCCGTACAGGAGGCCGTTAAACGCCCACATTTTAAGACTATTGATACCAAGGCCGACGAGTTGTTGGTCGCCATTGCCAAGCTTGGTGGCTTGAATATGGAGGAGGCCAAAACACAAGGTATTGACCCTGAACACTTCCGAGATCGAGTGGGTTGGAGAAATCCGTTTAGAGCGAACGGCACTTCATTCGATGCAATGGCCGAAAAGCTTAGTCAGTTTGGATACTCTGATTTTTCAGCAAATAATTTACTTGATAAGGTTTCGCACTCGCTGGGCGGTCAGCCACAGTACACCCCTGAAGGGGTTGAGTATCAAGCTGAACAAGCTCACCTTGAAGACCTTCGATATCGAGCCTTGGATGAGGGTGATCAAACCCCTTTAGAGGGGGCTTACGATTCCGAGGTCGAAAGTTCAATCGATGCTGAACTGGATGCTAAAATTAAAGTCGCTGGTCACCTTGTAGATGACGCCATAAATGCTGGCGTGAATTTAGATGATATTCATGCAGTGGTATATGATGACTCACTGAACTGGGCCGAATTGGCCGGCAGAATTAAAGCACTAATCTCAAACGCAAGAGAGGCGAAATATGCAGAAGCCCAAATCCATGCCCCGAGGCAAAGCGATTCTGACGCACGCACTGGCGATCAGGGTAGACAGGGAGCAGAAGGCGAGTGGGAAGCAGAGTTTGCCCGAGCAGAAGGTGCAACCCAGCTCACCGAAAGAGAAGCCGAATCCCTCTTAGGCCTGTTTGATGGCCCCGTAGCACTACTCGAGCACAAGCCTGACCCCCTTCTAAATTCCTATTCGGAATCCGACCCTGCTGGCGCCAACCCGAAGCAGGCCAAAAAGGTAATCCCTTCTCTTTTCGACGATTTAGAGCAAGCTGCCAAAGAAGTAGACACCAATCCCACCGAAGCCCAGATTGAAGCTGGGAACTACAAGAAAGGCCACGTTTCCATTCAAGGTTTGGATATTACCTTGGAAAATCCCAAAGGCTCAACGCGATCAGGCACAGATCCTAACGGTAAAAGTTGGTCTATCACAATGGAACACCACTATGGGTACATTAAGCGCACCGAGGGTGCAGACGGTGACCATGTAGACGTATTTATTGGGCCTGACCCTGATAGCGATAAAGTGTTTATTGTTGACCAAGTGAACCAAGACGGTAGCTTTGACGAGCACAAAGTAATGATTGGCTTTACCTCTAAACTCCGTGCGCGTACTGGCTACAAGTCGAATTACTCTAAAGGCTGGAAGGTTGGTCCCATTACTGAAATGTCGATGGAGGAGTTCAAACGATGGTTAGACACCGATGACACCAGTAAGCCATTCCAGTTAGACCACTTGGTGCCAGCAAAAGTAACTAAACCAAAATCGTTGTTTGATGAACTTGCCGGCATTGAGGCTTCCGACCTCGAAAGCATGATTGACAATGTTGCGGCAGAACTGGAAAACGACAATAAGCTGGTTGACACCGCTAAGCCCCGCCGAGCTCGTCCAAAGAAAACCAAGCCTAAAGACCCCACCAAAAAACCAAACTTGAAAAAGACAGCGACAGCCGCCGAAACAGCAAAACCCAATCAGGTAGAGAAAACCGCCAGTAAGATTGCAAAAAATATGGGTGTGAACTTCTCTAGTGCTGGCGAGAATGCGCTTAAAGGTTTAACCGAGTTGTTTGGTGGTGCGGGTAAATTAAATTCAGGGTTAACATTCGACGAGGATACCTACGCGAAAGCTAAGCCTCACTTTGAAGCAATGCTGAAAGACTTCAGTGCCGCAGGACAGGACTTGCGCGCCTTAATTAAGGCCATACTTGAAAATTTCGGTACCGGGGCCAAACCTTATATACTACGGTTTACAAAGGATATCGTTACGAAGGAGAGCAATCATGTACCAAGTACCAACAATAATCTGGAACGAGATCGAGCAAATGGAAAGCCTGCAAAGCGAGTGGGGAAAAGAAATATTTTCGATGACGCAAGAGCAGATGGATTTAGCGATGGACAAGGAAGCCAAAACGATAAAAGCGGAAAACAAGGTGGTCGTGGCCTTGCAGACAGTTCGTCCTCTGTACTTGGAGAACAAGGCAATCCAGAACTGGATCAAGAAAACCGAGCAAATCGAGTTGCTACAAGCACTACCGGAAGTAGCAAATCTGGAAGAAGCGATTTATTTGGCAACACAGGAACACAGGCTGAATCAAGAGCAGGCCGAGTCATTGCGAAGCCTGCTGGAGAAAGCCAGCTAGATCAAAAACATACCGAGCAAGTAAAAGCCAATCAATTACCGGTTAAATTTGGTGACCGAGCCAGTATCGAAGCATCCCTACCTTACTTACTCCCCGAGCAGCGAGACGATGTTTTTAAAGCTGAGCAGAGATTGTTCACAAACTGGAATCCTGATCAACGTGGAATCCTGTTCACGAACGGGACTGGTACCGGAAAAACTTTCACCGGTCTAGGTACTGCCAATCGCTTCTACCGATCTGGAAAGAAGAATATTCTTATCGTTGTGCCGTCTGATGCTAAAGCTAAAGACTGGATAGAAGACGGCGCAAAAATGGATTTGCCCATTTCCCAACTTAGAGATACCAAGGACGGTGGCAGGGATGTCGCCGTTACCACCTATGCCAATTTTTATCAAAACCTCCGAATACACCAACGGGATTTTGATTTGGTTATGTATGACGAGTCACACCGCTTGAATTCAGCAGGAGATAACTGGAATAGAACAAGCGCGCAAGAAGCTCACTTCGCTTTAACCAATAATGATTTGCACAAAAAAGCGCTATTTACCCACCCCAAGTACGTTGAGCTAAAAGACGGAAGAAACGAACGTATTAAACGCATAGGAAAACAGATATTAAAGGCTGAAAAACAAAAGCTGATCGATGATGATATTCGTAAACGCGCAACTTCGCAGGCAGATGAAGAAATCAAAGTTGATATCCAGTCGTTCTATGGAGAGCTAAGGCCAACCGGGAAGCATGGTAAGAAGATTTACCCTAAGTACAAAAACACTGAACTTGGTAAGGTTGTGTTTCTTTCGGCATCCCCGTTTAGCTACCATTTTAATTTGGATTACGCTCAAGGGTACCTGTTCGATTGGGATAACGGCAAAAAGGAAAATGATGGTCTAGCTTACAACTCTGGGGATAACCGCGACCAGTTCTATATGGGCGCCTTCGGTTACCGAATGAGGTATAACAAGCTCACTATTCCAGAAACGGGTGTCGATGTTTCCTTAATGGAAATGTCGTTTCATGAAAACTTGAAAGAAAATGGAGCGGTATCGGGCAGGGCATTGGATATCGACTTTGACTACAGTCGTCACTTTGTTCGTTTCGACAGCAAGTTAGGCCGAAAGATTGATGATGGAATGCGTCTAGCTTCGGGCTGGTACGAATGGGATACCGGGTTACGCAAAGAAATGGCAAACCGGGTAAAAAAGTACATTGCCAAGCATGGCGATACACCGGTAGAGCTGAAAGAGCATTCGACTGATGATTTACCAGCGGTAGATCTTCCCGACTTCCGCTATTTTAACGAAGCATCCAGAAAGCATTGGACATATAACCGAACCGTACAACTTCGCGAAGCGCTGCTAGCTCAGAATTTACAGGAGCGGATTCGCTCACACCTGGATATCGGCCGGCAGGTAGTAATTTTTCACGATTTTCAGAAACAGAAAATTGAACACCCATTTGCCTTTGGGAAAATGAAGATGGGAGTTAACGTGACTGGCGATGAGGCGGCGATTCAAGCAGCATACACCGACTTCCACCAAGAGGTTGAATTCTTCGACGATCTTTTTCCTGAGTTTAGGAGGTTGCCTTTAGGTAAGCTTGATTCGGTCGCCTCTACGATTAGCAATGAGTTTGGAGGTGAGGCTGTTTTCTTTAGTGGTCGAGTTTCTAAAGCCGATAAGGTACGGGCAAAACAACTTTTCAATGATGAGTCGGCACAGCCGAAAATCATTGTTGTGCAGAGAGCTTCGGGCAAAGAAGGGTTAAGTCTGCACGATGTAACAGGCAACATGCCAAGAGCACTGTTGGATATGGGTCTTCCAGTGCGTCCAACAGATGCATTGCAGACAGAGGGGCGTATTTATCGCTATGGCCAGATGTCTAACGCGGTTATCGAGTATCCGGTGCTGGGTACCAGCTTTGAAAAATTCCAGTTCGCTGACAAAATTAGTAAAAGGATTCGGACTGCTGAAAATCTTGCCATGGGTAAAGAGGCTAGGGCGCTTGAGGAGGCTTTCGCCGAAGGTTATGTTGATGCAGACGATCTTGATGTGTCGCTTGAACAAGGTGTAGGAGGCAAAAAAGGCGATCGCCAAATCCGCGTAATTAGTAGCTTTGACGAAGCCAAAACCTATTATTTTGGGCAACAGAAAAACAATAAGAGAGGTGATCAGCGAGAAGGTAAAGATTATTTTGCAACACCAGAGCCTCTCGGATCAAAAATGGTTGAATGGTTAGATCTTAAACCGAACGACCATGCTCTTGAACCGTCCGCAGGACATGGTGCAATTGCGCGCTTCCTTCCTGGTGATACTAATAACACGTTTATTGAGCCCTCCATGGGTTTGGCTGAGCGCCTTGCCATAACAGCAAGGAATGGTGAAACCAAAGTCCAGGACTTTGAATCGCTCAGTATTGTGAATAAATACGATGGCATTGTAATGAATCCGCCGTTTGGTCGTGGTGGTTCTTCGGCAATCCCTCATTTGCGCAAGGCTATGCTGCATCTTCGTAATGGTGGGCGTGTTATTGCTATCCTGCCTGAAGGCCCTGCTGCAGACAAAAAGCTTGAAGCACTAAACGAAGACAAAAAGCTAAAAGATGTTTATCAAGTGGCCGATATCGGTCTTCCTGATGTCACATTTGTACGCGCTGGCACTAAAGTAAAAACGCATATTGTTATTTTTGAACGGCAAAAAAACTCCGAAGATGCTCCGAATTCGATAAGCAGAAGGGATGTTTCAGCCGATACCGTGGAGGAGTTCTTTGATCACATTGAAGGTATGAGTGTTCCCTCGCGTGGCATACCTTCCGAGCCCGAAAAAGCCAGTAAAGTAAACACCGAAATATTTACCACCATGGATTCTGCTCACACAAAGCACGGACACGATCTTTTTGTGGTAAACGCAAATGAAAGCATGGGTGATGAGTACGATAGGCTGAACTCCATTGCAAAGAAGCATGGAGGCTTTTACATTCGTGCCAAGCTTCGGAACTACTACAAACCAAAAGACGGAAGTAGCACGAACGGTACGCCAACCTTTTCTTTTGATTCCGAAGTGAATCGCTCTAAGTTTATGGAAGAGACTAGCACTGAAGACTATACTGTCCGTGAACCCTCTCCCAGCTACGACCAATTGGAGCTTAGCTTTGAACAAGACCCAGAAAAAACCAGTGAAGCTGACGGTCGTGCCAGAGCCGAAGCAGGAGAAAGCTTTTCCAGATGGAATAGTAGAGCCGGCACCACCATACTCGCCAATGGAGTCACTAGAGACTTCAAAGAAAAAGGCGAAGTCTCGCTTCTTGGACAAATAGTAAAAACCCCCGAAGATCTTGCCAACCTCGCGGAGGTCTACCGCAATCCGAAGTTTGAAACATTCCGTGTGTTTTTCATAAACGATAACAAGGTAGTAGGCCAAACAGGTGTAACCTCGCGTTGGCCTAATGCCGTAGGCGGAATGGGGCCGGAATTTGCTGACAGCCTGAATAAGCAAATGGCCAATTTAGGAGCAACTGGGTATTACCTGCAGCACAATCACCCATCAGGGATTCCAAATCCATCGAAAGCAGATCTTCACGTTACCATTGCCTTTGCTGAAAAAATTCCTGGTTTTTTGGGGCATGTGGTCATTAACGGTAACAAATTTGCGTTAATTCCACCGGAAGTAACTCGATACCCTGATAAGTACGAAATTTTGCATAAGCGTAAACCCAAGGGCTATGAGGTGGGTAAAAACCCAATACAAGATCACCCATTCCTTGGTTTCTCGATTAACTCACCTGTGGATTTAGCACATATAGCGTCCTCGATAGTGCATGACGGAGATTCTATGGAAATTGTAGCGCGCCGGGGTTCTGATGGAGCTGTGATCGGTATTGCAACAATTAATGCTTCTAGGGTAAAGGCTGGACTCGTCAGCAAAGTAGGCATAAAAAGACTACTCGTAGAATTGAAGCAGTTTCAGCAGCAAACGGCCGCAGCCGATTTGTTCGCGGTGAATGTTCCTCCAGAGTTGGAGGCAGGGTTGAAGCAAGCATTAATGGGTGGGTTTTTCACTGACGTGGTGGCTGCGGATTTCGAATCTATGCGGAACCATGGAGTCAACCCGACCGGCAGAGGTTTTGAGCCAAAAGCTATTCAGGTGAGGGAGGAGGATTCTAAGTATGGCAACGACGAACTGGAATCTGGTCTAAATGCCTTAGGGCTTAAAAAGAAAAAGTCGACGCTCGCCGACAAAGTAAACAAAGTCAAAAAAACCGATTTCAAATCCATAATCGACAACCTTAAAAAACGTGCCTACGAAGGTGTGTTTGATGGTCTTGTGGGCATTGATCGGGCTGAAAAAGCAGCCGGTAAAGGTATTGCGGCTGGCGACCATGAAAACTCAGGTTATGTCGGCGCCCGACTCGCTACCGGTATTGCTGACCTAATGCACGCGATCCTGAACTATGGTGCTCCAAAGTGGCGTGGTGGTGTAATTGAGTATCAGGAAGGCACCGAAGGGCTCTTGGAAATATTTTCACGCTTAGGTGAAGACCTTGAAAACTGGCTTGGCTGGATGGGCGGTAATCGTGGTCAGGAACTCATGGATCAGGGCCGGGAGAATAACCTGACCCAGGCCGATATCGATGCGCTAAAAAACCTTGATAAGGGGAAAGAGAAGGCATTTGCAGAAGCTAAACGTAAATACAATCAACTGAATACAGCGATGCTGGATCTTGCCCAAGATGCTGGATTGATTAAGGGTGCAGAGCGGAAAAACTGGGCTAGCGATTGGTACGTGCCTTTCTATCGTCAGGACATAGACGGTAACGGGCTAATGGCCCCGAGAACCAAACGTGGGTTGTCTCACCAGTCGTCAGGAATTAAGGCGCTGAAAGGGGGGGAGGTTGCGACCAACGACCTGCTTGGCAATATAATTACCAATTGGATGAAGCTTGCCGACTCCTCGATGAAGAACATGGCGCTGCTGAAGACCGTCGATAACTTGGAAGGCACCGACTACATTACTAACGAGTCATTGAAGTACACCCAAGCCATTGTGCCAAAATCTGAAATCGTTAAACGCATTAAGGGTGACCGCAATTACCTCGAACTGATGGCTGAAATGTTGGGCATGGATCAGACTTCAGCCGAAATGGAAGTGCTGCATGAACTTGCCAAGCTGGAGTCTAGTGGGTATGAAAAGCTGTGGGCGATTACAGCACCGACCGACCCCGATGTTGTTCGCGTCCAGCGTAATGGCAAGAATGAATATTACCGGGTAAACCAAGATAACGACGGGGGAGCTCTACTTCGCGGATTGGCTCATTTATCCAACACCAGTAATAACAATGTGTTAATGCGTGGTGCCCGAGGGTTTAAGCGGTTGTTAACCACCGGTGTTACATCCTCTCCGGACTTCATGCTGAGAAACCTTATTCGTGATGCCGCACATGCATGGGCAATCAACAAGGACGGGTTTAAGTTTGGTGCCGATACTATCAAGGGCATGAAGGGTGCGTTTACTCAAGACCCTGACTACCGGGAGCTAATGTTTGCGAATGCCAGTTTTCAAGGGGGGTATGTGCACGGCACTGACCCTGAGGCAACTGCACAAATTGTTCGTCGATCACTCAAGAAAAAAGGCCTGACCGACCGCCAGATAAAAAACCACATAAACAGCATTGCCGATGGTGTTGGCCGTGGCTGGGATAATGTCGAAAAAGCGTGGCAGATCTACCGGGAGCAGGGCGATAAGCTTGAAAACTCCAATCGTTTGGCAACCTTTAAAGCGGCTAAAAAAGCCGGCAAGCCTTTGGCGCAGGCTGTATTTGAATCCAAAGACTTAATGGACTATTCGTTACGCGGTAACTTTGCGGCAATGAACTTCCTAACGGATGTGGTGCCATTTCTGAATGCCCGGTTACAGGGGTTGAGCAAATTAGGCCGAGCGGCCGAGTTTAAAGGCGACCTCAGAAAACCATGGACTTGGAGAATGGACAAGCAGGTGACAATGGCTATTACCAAAATTGCCTTATTCTCTGGTTTGCTGGCCTTACTCAATGATGACGACGAGCGATACCAAGAGCTACCCGACTGGGAGAAGGATGCTTACTGGCACATCCTGATGGGTGAACACCACTTCAGATTACCCAAGCCGTTTGAAATCGGCATTGTTGCCGGTACTATTCCTGAGCGGATGATGCACACCTGGGTTCTCGACAATCAGCCGGACAAGAAATTGCTTTGGTCACTGAAGCATGGATTGCTGGAGACATTAGGCTTTAACCCAATCCCTCAGGCTGTATTGCCCGTTCTGGAGCTTTGGGGGAACAAGTCATATCACTTTGACACTCCAATCGAATCGCTTTCAGATCAGCGGAAGCGGCCGGAGGATCGCTATAACTCCCACACCAGTGATACGGCAATTTGGTTGGGGCAGCTTACGGGGCAGTCGCCCAAGCAACTACAGCACTTATGGAAAGGTTACACCGGTACCATGGGCGCCTATTCACTGTCTGCGGTTGATTCCATTGGGGCATTGTTTTCCGATAAGCCCAATGGGGGCGAATTGCTGGCTTCTGATATCCCTGTAGTGAAAAGCTTTTACCGCGGCACTTCGCCCCATTATGCAACCCAGTACACCGCGGATCTTTATAAGCGACTGAGAGACGTTAATCAGCTAGCGGCGAGCTTGAAAGAGTTAAGGGGCGCAGAGCGTAAAGAATTCTTGGATATGAATGTCGATAAGCTGAAAGTCAAAAAGTTGTTGGGTAAAGTGTCGAGCAAGCTGCGTCGATTGCGAAAACGGCGAGACCATATTCTGAATGATGAGGATATGTCCCGGTCAGAGAAGCAAAAACTGTTGGATGCAATTCAGGAGAAGATGAATCAGGTGTCTCAGATGGGCATTCAGCGGACGGAAGGGGCGTTTTAGTTGCTCTAGGCGGACCATATTACCAACGGACCTAGGCATATATTTGCCCATAAAAACGTAACGGTTGGCATTGTGAACAGCGACGCGCCAATAATAGGCATTAGTTCTACTAATGCCAGTAGCAACACTGGCGTGGCCAAAAGTAAGTTAGACCCTATGGTGAAATAGGGTGGGGCTTGTCGTCTAAATCAAATAAAACTCGAACAATGCGCCGTTAACGAATTTGGCGCCACTTCTTACGGCTCTAAAGCTTCCCTCTTAACCTTATGGTAGCTATCATCAAAGCTAGCTAGTGTCCACTGTACGCCAGATTCACGCATCATGTTTAACACGTCGCGGCGTTTGTGGTGTTTGAGTTCTTCGTTAACATCGTCAATGAGAATGCGTAACAATTCTTTGTTGCTGATGTTGGGGAAGTCTGTTTTAACGGTTTTTGTTTTTTCTTGTAGGGTTTTCATGTGGGTGTTTCAATCCATGAATACTGAGTTATCGAAGTTATAGTTATACAAAAGAAATAGCGCGTGATCAATAAGGTATTGATGTTGTCCGACCATTTATGCGGGCGCAGATTGTATTTGCGCTTGGTGATCACGTCGTTCAATATGGAGATTGGTGTCTGCTATCGACCCAAAGCGGACGTTTAAAATATGGACTAGACTAGCAGTTTTTAGCATAAGTAGAGTGTCTTCTTTTTGTGGGGAACACCACCTCCAGGTTACCCACGAAAAGTAGGCTCCTAACGTCCGCTATTGGTTTGGGGCAGAAAATTAAAAGTTTAATTTACCCAACCAATTTAGCCAGTAGAGCGGCGCTACCTATGCTTCAACATACGGTATCAAGGACTCAGCAATGACTGAACTATACACAAGCACGTTACAAGCTATAGGAATGCAATCGATTCTGCTTAATGAGATAAGTCGGTCTATTCTATTTTCACGAAAATTGGCTAGCACAACTGGTGAATCAAATATTTTCATAAAAAGTTCATTGTTGAAACAGAGTGTAATCGTTTGGTGTCAGGTATTTGGAAGTAGAGGCGAAAATTTACATTGGTCAAATGTTGTATCAAAACAAAGATTTGTGGATCCGTTTAATAGGAAAAAAATATTGGATTCGACGGGTTTTTCTGAAAAAGAATGGTCTTCCTATCATGAAACTCTAAAGCATTTAAGAGATAAGTTTTTTGCTCATTTTGATATGAGCGAATTCAGCGCAAAAATGCCCTGCATGGATAAAGCGCTCGTTATTACAGAGATATATCGTGATTGGTTATATAGCATGTTGCTGGAGGCATCGAAAACAAATCTTATTCGTATTAATTTTGAAAAAAGCGTAGATTTCAATAATCGAGTTGAGTCAGAGTGGAAGCCCTAAATCAAGAAACAAAGTAACTTGACTATATGCCCGTTTTGGCCGTAGTCGGTAGTCGACCCAAAGCGGACATTAGCCTGAATAAAAAATAATTGTCATTAATAATGAGATAAGGAATGGATTCAGCAATAAAATCTAGAATTAAAAATCAAATTTTCAAATTTGAGGTAAAGGTTGACTCTGCAAAAGGCAATGACTCAGCCTTTACCCTGGACTATGAATCTACTGATGAGAGTTTATCCAGGTATAGACAGGACGAACTAGCGGGGCTAATTCGTGATGTTGTTCCATATTTTGCATTAACTGATGATGAAATAAGATCAATAGATAAATCTGACTGGAACAAGCAAAGCTTTACTAGGATTTCTGATGCTAATCGCAACTCTAAAGGTGATTATGGTGAGCTCTTGTTATTTGTCCTGTTAAGCCAATTTTACGATATTCCCAAATTTGTTACTAAGGCAAGGTTACGGTCCACAACAAAAGAGCAAGTCAAGGGTTTTGATTGTGCTCATTTTTCAGTTGAGGCTGGCAGTGTAACTTTGTGGCTGGGTGAGGCAAAGTTTCATAAAACCATATCCAGTGCAATTTCCTCTTCATTTAAATCACTAAATGACCACCTTAATAGTTCAGAGAAAATCAAGTCTGAACTAAAGCTATTAGGCGGAGAAATTGAAATCAATAGAACATTAGATAAGACCACTTATGATATTTTGAAGGAGTATGTATCTGGAGGAAAGTCACTAGACAAAATAGAAATAGCAGTTCCCGTCTTGCTTACCTATGACAGCAAATGCATTGGTTCTTATGCTGTAAAAGAAGGAGCCGATATAGAGGACGAAGCTTTTTGTATTGAAATGAAAGAAGAGTTAGAAAATCACTTTTCAACAATACATAAAAAATCTTGGCCTTCTAAAAAAAATATAAAAATAACATTTTTTGTTGTTCCCTTTGATTCTGTATCCAGCCTTAAAGAGAAAATAGAACAAATTGAAATTGCAATGAAGTTTTAAGGTGGTAATAATGAGAGAGAATATTGACAATCAATTATCATCTATGAAAAGTCTCAAAAACCTAGAAATAGAAGATTTATTGGTTGAGACTTATCGGCATTTAGATTCAAACAGCTCTATTGACTATAACCTTTGTCTATCAGTTATATGTCATGTTGCCAATTTGAACTCAAGTGACAGCATGATCCAGCAGTTGTTGCATGATTGTATCGTTAAATCTAGAATATTTTTATATGACTCGTTATTGAAAAAAAACAATGATACTTACAATCCTCTTATATCTGTTTCTGACTCATTGTTGCGTAGCGTATATACCAGCAGGACAACAGAAACTGTTTTGACTAGACCTCAGAAAGAAATATTTGATGAGTTTCAGAAGGTCAGGCGACTGATTGTAAGCGCTCCAACTTCATTTGGAAAAACAAGAATAATTCGTGAAATTATATCTCATAATAACTACCAGAATATCGCCTTAATAATGCCTACTGTCTCGCTTTTGTCTGAGCAGTATCAGGACCTGAGAGAGAATATAGAAGGATATACGCTATCCAAATCATCGAAAGTAAAAATTAAGGCCGAAGATAAGTACATTTTAGTCTTAACACCTGAAAGAATGAGTGCCTTTCTTGAAGAAAACCCTGACTTTGAAGTCGACTTCTTTGTGATGGATGAGATATACAAAGTTGATTATAAGCTGGAGGATGACAGATTTAGGGTCTTTTCAGACATCTTATACCAACTTGCAAAAACACGAGCAGATTTTTATCTAATAGGTCCATACATTTCTGGATTTAGCAAAAAATTCATGGATAGTTTCGGGGCATCTATGAAGAAATATGACTTAGAAATTGTTCAAAAAGACTTTTATTATTTAGACAGTGAAGACAGCCGAGGCGTCCATGAAATCGAAAAAGGAAAAGTTCGTGTCATTAAAGACAAGTTTGAAAACCTTTTAAGGCTGGTTTCCGAAGAAACAATAGACGGTAAGTACTTAATATATAGATATCAAAAGCAGTATGTAGAAAGCTCAGCCAAAAAGTTTATCGAAAAGTGGCCGGTCAAACCACATAATAGAGAGCTAGTTGATTATCTTTGTGAAACAGTCTCAAGTGATTGGGATTTGATCCCATGCATAAAAAGGGGGGTGGCTTTTCATCATGGTGCGATGCCACGGCATGTGCAGGACTTAATAGTTGATGAATTTAATGACGCAGAAGCCAGCGGTGTTAATTACCTTTTTTGTACCACTTCTTTGACAGAAGGCATAAATTCTTCTGCAAAGAATGTAGTTTTATATGACAACAAAATAGGTAGCGGAGGTCTTCTAAAAACCCTTGATAGAAAGAATATTGAGGGGCGAGCTGGTAGATTTATGCGCCACTTCATAGGTCGGGTTTTCTACCTAGAAGAACCAAAACATGAGGATTCAGAAACTGTGGTAGAGGTGGAGTATTTTGATAATAAAGACCCTGCCATTGAATCACTGATTCAGCTAGAAGATGGGGACATCCCCTCAGATTCGTTAGCTAAAGTCAAAACTCACCTAGATCTTCTTAAGGAGTTGGGCATACCTAGTGACTTACTTACAAATAACAAGTTTGTAAGTATTGATGGACAATTAGAGCTCCTTAAAAAATTACGTAGCCTTAAAAATCTAAGTGCATATCAATTTGAAGGAAAAATACCTAGTAAGGATAACTTGGAAGAGGTTTTGTCGGATATATATGATTTCCTTTTTTCTTCTCATGATGTAGGAAGGAATTTCAATACGGAAGTGGGAAAATCTATACTAATTAGCCTGACAAAATACTACGTTTATTACAAGCCGCCCTTTAAGCTGCTGCTAGAGCATGATGCAGTAGTTAAGGCTAGAACTACTGATAACGCTAGAATACGGTACGTTTTTGATTTGATGTCAAAATACTTTGAATTTGTTTGGCCAAGATATTTAAAAGCTTTTGAAGCTATTCATAACTTTGTTGCGAATGAAACGGGTGAGAATAATATTGATTTATCATTCCTCATTGCGACACTGGAATATGGAACAACAGAAAGCCATGAAATAATTTTGAGAGACTCTGGTATCCCCCGTGAGATTATAAAAAAAATATCACGGTATTTTAGCAAATGCGAAAGCTTTGATGACATCCAATCGCTATATTCCAAGTCAAGAGTAGATATAAGCCGTAGCCTACACCCTATTGAAATAAGGGTTTTGAACAAATACATATGAGAAAAACCAGGAATCTGAAATGATGCTGACATCGAGAATGAAATCACAAGAATTCAAAAAGCTATTATAGAATGGGCATCCAGTCGTGACCTTTGCTTTTACGTTGCATGAGAATAAGCGCCTGAAAAAAATCAAACTTAACCATGCGGTATATGGCTGACTAGAGTGTGGTTGGTTTGGTGCTTACTATTTTGGTTATATGGACTAACTTTATTCCTATTCATTACGTCCGCTAATGGCCGGAAGCGGACATAGCAAGGAGGTTGTAATATGCTAGCCGTCAGCTCTCGACCCAAAGCGGACATTTCAACTATGTGCAATACACGGCTGTCAAATTTAAGACCTCCCCTGTTACTTCTGAATAGTATCGATTGTGGCCATCTCGAAAAGCTGGGTGTTTTACGGAAAGCGTATTGAGGCGGGCACTGCTTATATTTGGGCATCAACAAGCCAAGTTTAGACAAAAATGCCTAAATGTAGGAGTTATGCCTGTATTTAGGCAGACGCAGATTCAAATGTTATGCTACGAAAAGGAAAAGATATGGGAGCAATAAAGGATCTTGTTGATCTTGTCACTCAGTTAAATTCTAGCGCAGAAGATAGAAAGTTTGCATCTGAACTCAGGCAGGTCCAATCAATGATAGGAGCAATCCAATCGGAACATGCTGAGATTCACGAAAAAAGAATCGAACTCATGACTGAAAATGCTGAGTTGAGGCAGGAAGTTATATCTCTTAAAGAAGAAATTGCACGTCTGAAAAGTGAGCATGAGCTAGCTATGCAATCTAATTCGTCTGACTCTAGTAAGCTAAATGAGCATGAGAAAGAAATTTTGATTCTCCTCTCTCAAACAGAAAACTGTTCCACTAATACAATTGCCCATCGAATTGGGCAAAACATAACTAAAACTAAATTCTGGCTTGAGAGATTAACAGATAGAGATTTTGTAAATTACACTCTAACAATAGGCTCTCCAAGCAACTACTACCTAATTCAAGATGGCAGGGAGTTTTTAGTAAATCACGACCTTGTTTAATGCATGACAAGGCAAAGAATGTCGCACCTCCGGCGCTGGACCTCCAAACCGCTACGCGATTTTCCGGCCCATGTTTTCGGCGTTAGCTTTCAGTCTGAAATAATATTTGATCAATGGACACTTGGATGGATCAATGAGACAAAACATATTTATCACATTGGTCGTCATCTATCTCATAGGTTTTGTTCTAGCTAACAAGTTAGTTCGTGATTCTTGCACACATCATGCATGTAAGCACGGATGGAATAGCAAGTACAATGTGAAAGAAAAACGTATTGCTTCCGCGTGGATCATTGGCTTCCCCCTATTGGCTTACTTTTTTGTAGAAAAAGTTTTCCCCGACCAGCCGAATCGCCAGCCCAATAGAAGCAGTAACCACGCTTCGCACCAGAGGCCAAGAAAATCAGACTTCAAACCTTCGCCTCCCCAGATATCTGGTGAAGATCCGATATGCCAAAAATGCGGTGCCACTATGAAATTACGTACAGCAAAGCGAGGGCCGCACATTGGCAGCGAGTTTTGGGGTTGTTCAAACTATCCTCGGTGTAAAAATATCGTAAACAAAAGCTAACAATCGCTGCACCGGACAACTTTTGCTACGCTCAATTGTGTATGTCGCGTAGCTCAAATTTGCAATTGAGCGTAGCAAAAGTTGTCCGGTGAGCTAGGCGTTAGCGGCCCAAGTTGCCCACAAAAAGTGGATACCAAAATGTCCGCTTTTGGCCGAAACTAGACATTTAACTTGGTGAACGTCTTTGCAGTTGTTTTTAATTTCAGTTGATGGTGCGAATTTTTACTTCAGTCGCCGATTATTTCAATCGACGAATTCAGTGCTGACCTGCAATAGTTAGAATCTTAGGCAGTAGACAAGTAAGGCTAAAATACTTCAATTAGCTTTTCATCAAACCACAGTCCTTTAAGCTCGAACGATTCAACTACATCCTTAAACCGCTTACTGCAAAAGGGAGTAAGCCCTTTTTGCATTTTCGATTTAAAAATGAATTTTTCCGATGCTTCGGGTTTGAATGCTAAGTGGTTCAGCCACAAGGGCTGGTCACCATCGTATTCAAATTCGGTGTTCGATTCATCTTCCTTGGCGAAGGTAAGGCAATTAAATAGGCAGTACTTTTCTCCCTCTATCAACACAGGTAGCAATTCACCATAAGGCGAAAGCGAGTCGGTGAGCAGGCGGTGAGCGCTGGGAGAGAGTATCAGGCCCGACCCGCCAAATACTGAAATGTCGGGCGTTCCCGCTTCTTGGGGTGAGATTCGACCCTTTGGCAGTTTCCACCATTCGGCCATTGCAGTGTTGTGCTGTGCAAAATTAATCACTTGCTGGGTGCTCAAGTCTTCTGGGGCGATGTGGAGCAAGTCTAGTAGATCTAAACCAAGCTCAGAATAATAGGGATCGCGGGCGTTTCTAACAGCGTATATGGTCATCTTCGTTTAATCATTGGAATGGCTGTTTTGGGTTCGTGTTGTTGTAGCAGTCGGCCTATGACCTGCAGGTTCTTTTTAATAGTGTCCTTGCCGGTAAGCATGGTGATCCGACCATTCAGAAACTGCTCATATTCGTGTGTGTGGTATTTGAGGTGGCCGCGTGATTTGGGCATAGACCAGTGTGGCGTATATTCATCTTTGTGTAGCAAATAGACACCGTTTGCAGGGTCGTTGATGCGAATACCGTTGAGGTGAATATGCAAGCGGGTACCAGCCGTTAGCTCCACGAGCTTCCCTTTACCTGGTACTACGTGATGTGCAGTGTGGAGTGTGCTCGGTTTGGCCACACCTTCGGTGCGCATAAATTCCTCAAGTTGTTCAGTGGGGTGGTGCTCTTCTTTCTTCATGGTTTGTAGGGCTTTGTCCGAAGTGCGGCGACTTTTCGAGTCCACTCTTTCCCCTGTTCTGCGATAGATTTCGAGCCTAGCATGGACTGAGGCCATGGTTTTTAGGTGCCTTCGCTCGTTCTTTAGAAAAGCTAGTGCAACTTCTTTCTCTTTCTTGCGATCGGGAAACTGATCGATGGTTGTCTCGTCGTGATTTTCCTCGACTAACGTTTCCTGCTTCTTTACGTTTTCTTCGAATGCGGCTATTGCGGCGTCGAGCGGTGACAGTTCGTATGTAAACTTGGTTACACGCCTTCCGTTTTTGTATTCAATATTGTCCATTACAACGAAATCCCTTGGTTTGGCAGAGCTTGATTCTACGTGTAACGCTGGCTCGCTACAAAGGGACAGGTTCACAAATTGTTAGGCGCGGTCAAAATATGGACAGTCTATTGCCTAGCTTTTAGAAGGGGCGGGAGCGCGCTTTAAAGGCTGCTACTTGTGAGCCTGTAACTATTTCCACTGGCGCAATTGGGCCTTAGATTCAATACTTGTTTGCTCCAAATCCGTTAGCTTCCCAAATAGGTCAATGCCAGCTTGAGCTTCAACATCATCGACCGACGCTAAGTAGTTATCTAAGTCTCTTGTGTACAGTGGCTTGTGCTCAATAATATAGGTAATCGCTTCATTCGCTGCTGGATCATAAATCACTTTCCAAAGGTGACTTGGTACCGGGACTCGGTTTTCCCCAATATATTTAGTCTCACCTTGGTACAGTGGGCCCGTAAAAACATAAATAACTGTTCGTTTGTTCGCCCATTTCCGCTCACGGTTCTCCAGGCCTTTCCAGATTCCCGTGTTATGCGTAGGCAGCTGGGGAACCATATTGCTCATGAAAAAAGTTTCACTCATTGCGGTAGGAGAAGTATCAATGCTTTCGCTGTTGGCTAGGTGGCCCTGATGATAAATGGGTTCATCATAGTCTTCAGGCGTAGTCTGGTATTGGGCTGGTATCTTGGGGTCGACCCTAAAGTCATCAACTCTATCTACGCCGGCACCATCGGCTTGTTTTTCAAGACGATAGGCGACCCAGGTTGCTGACTTAAGTTTGTAGCTATAACCGATCGCATATCCTTCTCGACAATCGACGAAATCACTCTGTTTCGGGACGCCAAGCTCAGTGTGAGGGCATGCATAGAGTGTTGTAGAGGCGGTTAACACTAAAGCTGAAAAGATGATGTTCCTGATCACTTTCAAGTACTCCCTAGTTGATGGCGAAACGCGTCAAGTCAGACCTACCATACTTAATTCGCTCCAAAATATCGAACAAACCAGGCCGCTATCCCCGCCAAAATTAAAAAGAAAGCCCCCGCCCAAAACGCCTCAATAGGATCTCCCTTCCTTTTGATAGCGATCACGACAATACCCAGCCCAACTAAACCAATCCCCATGAAGTTCCAGCCAGAGGCCAAGGAGAGGGCACCTACGATCATTAATGCGATAGATAGGAGAACCATATTAATCCCTGTCAGGGGTTTTGAACTGGTTAGTCATTTGCTGGTTCCACATCGCTGAAGGTGACCAGCTCTACTGGGATTGAAGCGATTTCGCCGGTAGGGCGTTCAACAATGGCCACTGGGATTTGGCCTTGAGTGTCATAGTCTGTTCCGAACTGATGGAAGTAGCCGATACCGTCAGGAACCAATTCGCTATGGCCTTCGTCGGTTTGCTCCGAAGAGACAATTGCCACTGTTCGTAGGCTTGGAGGCTGGCGTAGGCTTGGAGGCTGGCGTAGGATTGTCGGGCTAGGTTGATTCAGCATGTTTATTTTTGCGTAGCCACTTTCGAAAGCGTCAGCAGGGGAGAAAGACTGGTACCCGTCCTCATAGCACACCCAGTAGCCACCGACTTTAGGTTTGTGTTTGGACAGGTAAATCTCGCTTACGGTCACGACCTTCGTTATTGGGATGTTAACTGGGTGTAGGTCGGCGCCCCCGCGAGGGAGTGGGCTGATGCTACAGATCTTGAAGGCTTTGACCACTTTATGAGACCGGTAGTCGGGGATTGAGTCGAGAATGCTCTGGGCTAGTTTGGACATATAAAAACGCACCTTTCTTTTGGGGTTGATGTAATCAAAATCCCATTAAACCAATGGGCTCAAAGTAGGGTGGAAAATCACGGAATGGCCAGAATGCCACCTCCACTATTTTTCACTCAAAATTTCTAAGTTATTGATTTGTAAGGTATCAAATTACACCGTTTTGCCGATTTTACCCGCCAAAATACTACCCTGAAGTGAAGCTAACTGGTTGAAATTAAAGGGATTACCTGTAATTTTGATCACGGATTGTGATTCCAGTCGTCGGGGGTTCAAGTCCCCTCAGTCACCCCATTTCTCCCCTTTAAAAT